>Ga0116143_10001185_pt1 | contig 32694 bp, 36 predicted proteins | sample AD_UKC034_MetaG_FD_89745 | JGI IMG/M metagenome (GOLD analysis project Ga0116143, IMG submission 89745) | Active sludge microbial communities of municipal wastewater-treating anaerobic digesters from USA - AD_UKC034_MetaG | ecosystem: Engineered > Bioreactor > Anaerobic > Digestate | place: USA... | reverse complement strand
ATATTATGCGAAAAGCAATCCCCAACGCATTTGTTGAGGGGATAGAGGGCTTTGCAGTAAGCCCGGCATCGGCTAAGGCGGATGCTAAGAGGTTCTATGGTTTTCTATAGGATTTCGTACTGTTAGAATCAGAATTTTTAAATTCAATATCTTCTTTGAAAAAAAGCTATTCAGCAGAAGGCATCTCTGATGATGCTATTAATTATTATATACAACGATTCAAAGAAATCAAGGGAAGAAGCGATTTTCAGAGAGTTGCTGCACAAATATTTCCATACATAAAAACCCCCAAAGATATTTTAATATATAAAAATTTTAAGGATTTAGAACGCTTAGTCGATATATTTCCGCATAAAATAGAATCAAACGATGCAGCATTGAACGGCGGAGAATCCGTATATAACAAAAATGGCTTGGAAATATATAGAGGAAGTGATAAAAATTCCTGTGTAAAATATGGAAACGGATATTCTTGGTGTATTTCAAGAAAATCGTCAGGAAATTTATTTAATACCTTTAGATATGATAAGAATATTGAAAGGATGTTTTATTTTGTTTTCGACCGGAATTTACCAAAAACAGACCCGCAGCATGCGATAGTCATTCATGTTTATAACAATGGAAAATATGGGTATTCTGATGCAAATAACAAAGGCGATATCAACGACATGTCTTGGAATGGAATAATCAAAGAAATCCCTAAGTTAAAAAACCTGAAGAAATATTTCATATATGTCCCGATCTCAGGCGAAGAACGGGACATATATGATAAGATAAAAAAGTCAGTCCCCGAATCTACTGAAAACCTATTGGATTATTTTAAAGATTATAAATTAGTCGAAAAATATATTGATATTGGACATCTATTGAGCAGCAGCCAATTTGGCAATTTATCAGACGAATTACAGGAAAATTATTTTATCAGGCATCCTCTTACCCCTGAGATGTATCAAAAAATGACTTTCAAGAATAAAAACGCCTACTTAAAAAAAGCACGTTTTTTTTATGAGGGCTTATTAAACATCGTTAGTAGCGAACAGGAATTAAAAATCTTAAAGAACAGGTTACAAGATTCTTTAAATACCGATAGTATATCCACAATGGCAATTGCCATTCCTATTTTAATTTACTTTAACAACGAATACTACATTCGTTCTTATTTTCAAAAACTATATAACAACATAAATGACGATCCTACCGCATTTAACATGGATACTATCATGCCATATGTTTTTGATCAAAATATCAGAATGTTTACTTCAAACTACTCTAATATTGTAATGGACGAATTCATTAGTTATAATGATAATAATAACCGACCCCTGTTTTTTAGAGCCGACGATTTGGAAAGTTTTAAAGACGAAGATATATTAAAATACGCGAAAATACTGGAAAGGTATAAAAAAATTCCAATGGAGGAAATTAAAAAAATTTATAAGGTAGATAAAAAAATTGCAGTAACTTTGCTCTTAGCGGTAAAAGAAAAAATACTAGCAAAGAACGACACTGTAAAAGATAGAATACTCAACTATTATAAAAAATGGATCGGCACAGAGTTAGTTGAAAAAATCTTCGCTAAATAAAATTGCCCAATCAATATTGATCTATAGGATTTCCATCCTCATCAACCCATTCGTCATAGTCTCCTAGAAATGGGCGAATCATAATGTGGTTGGGGGTAAACTTTACATCGTTTATTTTTTTCCAATTATAGCCACCACCAATTTCATAATGATAGAATGGGATATCTACCTCGTACATTTGTTTAGAGGCAGGATGGTATGCTACAAACCAATTATGGCATTGAGAATCATCTCTAAATCCAAATGTACTGACTTTTTCATTTTTAGGAGAGTTTTGATAGACTACTGATGCCATTGCATCAGCTATATCATGACAGATACCTCCAGTATCATCATCTTCCTCTTGTTGCCAATTGTCGTACACTGATTGAGCAGCCACCACCATTTTAAGCCGTAATTTATTTAGGAAGTCATATAAGGAAAAAACACCTTTGTAAACTCCCTCCCCATCTTCATCATAATACTCAATATCTTCTGATATGAAAATATGCATTAGCCGTATATTTTCATTATAAATATCATTCGCAATCGAATATTCCTGCGTTTGTAAACAACACTTTATTTAAAGTTAATACTTTTTCATCCTCGATCATAAAACCCTCGTGTACGTATGGGTTATATACAATGTGCCTCCCCCTTTTTATGTTTTTGGTTTCTAATATTAAAAACCCTTTCGCATAGGCATGTATATTTCTAATGAAGGTATTTCTCACTTTTGTTTGCCCAGCTTTGCTAACGACAAACTCGACGTTGTTTAAAGCAAAATTATATCCATGTGCAATTACTTGTTTATTTTGCTTTATAGAAAACCCATTATCTTTTCTATGCAAGTTTCTATAACAAAATACTGGTTTAGTGAAGTCGATCTTCCTATGTTTATATGGCTGTATCATGTTTAATGACTAAATCTTCTATAATTTAAGCATTATTGTTTTCGCCTTGTTTCAAAGAAATGCACAGAAAGACCAGATATCCAATTATATCCATGTAGGTATCTTCCGTATCTCCGTCAGTATTCAAAAGCCGATTGATTTTTTCATCAAGCCTTGATTTAATTACTTCGCTAATAGATATTTGTTTGGAAAAACACCTCAGAGGTTTTAATACTGCGTCGCCATATTGTTTGTTCTTTTGAAGAAGGATATGAGATACTCGCTCCATCCCTATTTTTAAATCAAAATTGAATCTATAACATAGAAAGCTTTTCAACAAAATAAGGTACGTGGAATATTCATCTACATCATCATATTTTTTGCTTTCTTCAATAGCTATCTCAATAATTTCGGGGATACCCAAGGTAAAGCGTTCATTTTCGTTAGTACACAAAAAATTTCTTTCCTTAAAAAGGAATAGAGGTTGACCCGTTTTATTGTAAAAAAAAGCTGTTATTGAAATTGAAGGGTGCAACCAATTATAGCTGATCTCATTAAGGTCTTCAAAGACATTAAATACCAGAGTCCTGAATTGTAAATCTTTAATTTCTTGCATAAAAGAAATTTTTTTTACTGTTGTTGTTGACATTTTAGTGGATTACAATTGTTAGTAAATTAGTATAAAAAATAGTTGCTAAAAAAATTTTTATCTAAAAAATGCTCGTTTTTATTCTCTCTTATAACATCAGGGGGGGGGAGGCGAGGCGATGTTATTGTTAACAGTTTGACTAAAAATGCGGTTCTATTTGGCTTTGAATATTAAAAAGGCATTAGAGTTAGATATTCCATAGAAAATCATAGAAAAGCGAGGTTCTTAACCTTGCTTTTTTTAGATTGCATGGCATATCCTGAAAAGCTAAAGTTTTTTAGCTTTCTCCGGTAACTCCATCCCGAATGGCTAAAGAGTTGGTATAAGCCCTTCCACGTTTCACGCCCCTTAATATCTTCATACATCCATTCGTTGAAAATATCGGCAATGCAAAACTCCGGGTAAAACCCCCCTTTAACGTACTTTTTTATCCCCCTCCTCCCTATTTCTATAGCAGAGGCAACGGGGTCGTAATAATCGTTTAATATATTCCCTATGAAGGAAGTATAAACAGGGTTGATTTCGATTTTTAATATTCCTTCTTCATTACACCTCCTGTTTATTATTTGTTTAATAAAAGCTTGGTTCCATAGGTTGTTTATCTTCCTGTTAGCCTTCTTACTGCCATTGTTTTTAGGCTCTATAGAAAGATCCTCTAATATAACGGTATGGCATTTATATGATTTCATAAGGCTGAAAAGCTTTTTAACCATTATAGAGGTTTCGTATTTCCTTTTATTGCCTTTTACAACCTTGCTGATGTCTATATAACCGTGTTTTAAAACCTTAACGTTTTTGTCTATGATGCAATAGCCTGTCCCGTCCGGGTTTAAGTCTATAGCGAGATACCTGTCTTTCTTATCTTTTTTTAATCCTGCTTCGTACCTTTTATGTTCGTTTTGTATTAAGGCTTTCCTTGTTTCTTTGTCTTTTACGCCCCTGATGGTTTTATAAAAGGCTTTTAAGTCGTGCTTAGTGCCATATGCTATAGCCTCGTCGAACGTTATTTGAAAATACTCTGCGCATATTTTAGCCGTTACAGGGATTTCTTTGTTGTTGATCAAAGAATGCAATATGGCTATCTCTTTGCTGTGCTTTTTTGTGGATATATTAAAAGGAACCTTCCTTTTAGAGTTTTCCATTTTAAATATGATATTGCCGCTGGCAATATCTTTTAAATCGAAAAAGCGGTTCCCATAGCTTGCTGCCTGCCCATAGAATACTAAAGGCAAAAGCCTTTTTTGCCTCCATTCTTCTGAGGATATAAGCCCTTTAGCCCTCCTTGCTATTTCTTTCCTGCCTCCAAAGACTACCTTTCTTTTATAGCTTTTCCTCAGCCTTTGCAGGCGCTTAAACTCTTTTTCGGTTAGCTCTTCTTGTTCTTCCAATTCTGTTATATGCCCTAATATCCGTTCTTTGTTTTTGAGGTTTCTTTCTTCAAAAGTTAATACTTCTTTTCTTAAGTATTCTATTTGCTTTTCAGAAGAAAGCTTCAAGGAAGATAGAAAAGCAGGGTCGTGCAATAATTCTAAGTTGTTGTATGCTTTGCGGAACGAAACGCTATAGTTTATTTGCAGTTCTTTTATGAACTGCTTGTCCTCTTCTGAAAGGCCCTTTATTTTAAACTTAAGCGTTTTCATTTTTTTTCTGAAAAAATATTAGGATGTTTGGTTTCTTTTTTAGAAATTGTGCCGATATAAAGGTAATAAAAATATTTCATCTAAAATATAGTTTTTTCTATGAAATATTTAATTATTTCTGGAGACAAATCTTTTTCATATTCATATACAAAGATATAATTGCCGTCGCCTAAATTCATGCAGTTTTCTTCTGCTTTACACAAAATAACAGCTTTGTCTGAACTTTCAAAGATAAAGGGGGTATTTGTGTTTGTTGTATCCGCAATTAAGAAATACTGTTTATTTGTACTGTATTCTTCTGAAAAATCCGGCCTGCTGCAAGCCAGTAGCAACACAGTTAGTATAGGTATCCGGATGGCATCTAAAATATTATAAATTTTGTATTTCATTTTTTTTTATTTTCAAATGAATAATTTTTTCTAACAAAAATAACATAAAATTTTAAATTTAAAAACTTTTTATCTCTTTTTTTGACTTTGGTGTAAATATGGATGAAATATATCGAATATATTATTCGATGTGATTCAATTATTCAAGTTTATGTGAAATTTTTTTTAGATTCATGCCATATTTTTCCTATTTTATTTACAGTGGCGATTGTTTTGCCATCTTCAGATATGTCATAATTGTCGTCGCCGTATTTTTTGTTGTTTAAAAACCAATGTGGGTCTAGCCTGCTGTCTTTCCAAAACTCCATTTCTATGCTTTCGATTAACATAGCTTCGTTTTTATCCTGTTGGTTTTGCTCTTTATCTTTTAAAGGTATCCCATTTACTAGCCTGATATTGTCATCTGTAACAAGAGGCATATTGCCTTCTGCCATCAGTTCTCTTAAATCAGGAGGGAAGCACAAAAATAAAGGTTCGACTGCATTATAAAACGATTTCAAATATTTTTGGGGGTTATAGTCTATCAAAGAATGGTGATCTTCTAAAGCTAATGGCTTTACATTTAATACTTCTTTTACCATTATGATCTCTATGTGTTTTTCTATCTCTCCTGTTTTTTTGTTTGTTTTAGAACCTATTTTATATGCAATGCCATCCCATGATGTGATGTTCTCTAAATATTTTTTAGAAGTATCGTCAACCAGCTTATTATCAACTCTGGTTTTTTTCCATGTAAATTTGTCTTTGGCAACGAACCAATCTATTATGCTTTTTACTTTATCTTTATCATCAAAATTTTTTAACAGGGATATGATGTTTTTTATTTTTTCTTCCGGTATGCCATTTATTGCCATTTTACCAATAGTTATCTTGTCTGTACCAGAATCTCTATCTTCGCTGCCATTATTGTAATAGAAAAAAACAGTTCCTGGGTCTATATCGACTTTATACTTTATAATCGCTTCGTATGGCGCTGACTTGGATTTTAAAACATTTTTATATTCATACAAAGATTTGAATTTAACTTTGCTGGCTATATCAATACCTTTTATTTTTCTATCAAGTATTCTTTTGACATAATCGAAATAAGACATGATGAAGCCGTAGGCATTGCCCAACATAAGCGTTTCTAAATTGTCATTTAAAAAATTTTTTATATAATTAGGCGTATCTTTTTTAATTAAGCCTCCGACAATTTTTATCTCATATTTCCCATCATGCTTTAGCTTGAAATGCACTACGTTAGATTTGGCTATATTAATACACGAATGATCTATGTCGTCTATGTCGATCCCCAATTTGCCTTTCATGAAACTGTCGTTATATTCTGCCACATATGCTTCTAGCCCTTTATATTCTTTTCCTTCTACAGTTAGCCAATTTAGCCCCTTGCCAATATAGGTGCGTTCGCCTGCGTTTTGAGGGTATATAAAATTAATGCCGTCAGTATGTGCATAAATCGCTTCGAATCCCCTTTGCTCATACCAAAAAATTATGTGCCTTGCTATAGACCTTGAAATTGCAGTAATCCCGTGTGCAGTCAGCATATCTGAAAACGGAGAGATATTCCATGCAGCCAAAAAGCCATAATAAGTGTTTATGAAAATTTTTAAAGGGCTTTGCAGGATATCATATAGCTGCCCCATCACTAAATCCATCGCTTTGAAGTACTTCCTAGCCAGCGCCTTATAATCTAAGCGGTTATCTAAAAAGAAATCAAGGAATGCGTCGCCTACGCCTGTAATATCCCAATCAGGAGATGGCAGGTACTGTAATTTGACTGACGGATACTGCGAGGATACGTCTTTTTTCACTACAGGGGCACAGTACCCTGATTTGAACATGCCAATGAGTCCGCCATTAATTTTTCGATAATCTTCATAATCAGGTATGCCAAGCCCTTTTTTATAAAACCATGTCATCATCAACAGCTTCCACATGGAGGCGTTGCCCATCGTAAAAACCTTCTGTGCTGAAGTCGGTATCCAAGAACATAACAAGAAAGGGCTCTGCCCCATTTTTTTGAATAGTTCTAAAGTTTCCCACAGGTCGTCTAACAAATACCTGCGGATTATTTCTTTTCCGTCTACTTCAATATACTTTTCAAAATCGACATGCGAATATACATTCTTTAAATTTTTTAAATCGTTGCCTAAGCCTTGTAAAAAAGAAATTATTTGCCTATATAACAAGGGGTTTGTTTCTTTATACGCAACTCCAAATCTTTTTTTTGGTATAGCTAAGGAATCATAATCACGGATTTTACTATATATGTCGTTTTTAAATTTACTAATATCCTCATAATGTTCTAAAGTAAGGACATTTAAGCATTTTTGTTTCAATTCGTCTGGGCCTTTGCAATTGATATATAGGTTGCGCTTGTTTTCATAGAATATATTTCCTTGTTCGTCAGGTTTAATTTTTCTGTTTTCAAATGGCTTTTCAATTTGGATAATCGGTATTTCGTTTACAAACCAATCTCCATTTGTTTCGTTCAAGAAATATGTCCTTTTGTCTTTTCCAATTTCTCCAATTTTATCGCCATTCACATACACTCTATCTTGTTTTGCGATTTTTTCTTTTTTCACGTTCCATTTCAAAGAAAGCGAATCCCTTTTGTCGATAGCTTGCAACCGCATTGTTTGGTGTATGCCATCGAATATATTGATGCCATATATGTTAGTTTGAGTATATTCTTTTGTAGTTCCACCAACCTTTAGGTGAGATTTTTCTTTTTTATTATAAAGATAGTAGGGAAATATAGTGTTGCTCCCATATTTTTGAGGCATTAGGCTTCTTATATATTCCAATGGGCAAAGCTTCCCGTCTCTATCTTCTTTAACACAGCCTAACAATTCCAGCCTGCGCTCCATGAAAGGAAAATCAAAATGTTCAGAGCTATAGCCAATTATAAAGTCGGGAGAAATTTCATTTATTATTTTATATGTCTCTTCTATTATTGCCTTTTCTTCAACAGGGCCATCAGCATGCATGACATTTGTATAGCCTTTTGTCGTTTTGATGCCTATATAAAACACTTGAGCTTTGTTGGGGTCTAAAGCTGCGTTTTTATCATGTTTGTGGGCCTCTAAAGCTTCAGTTTCAATGTCGAGGGTCAATATGTTTAAATCGTCGTATGCCAGGCCCTTGAAAAGCCTGGCCCCCGATTGCATCATAAACTGGCTGGTAGGCGAAGCATTAACAAACAAAGGGTCTACAAAGTCTAAAATTTCATATTTATACTTTAGGCATACATCAATAAATTTTCTTCCACATATAGTATTATGAAATGAAAATGTATTTTTTCTGCCGTTTTTATTTAATTCTGGCACAAACAATCCGTTTATCTCCGGCTTGTTTTTTTTGCAATCGGCATGTTCCATGAAAACTTCCATGCCAATTATGTCGATATACCTATAAACTTGTGCGGGGCTTAAAGATTGGGTGGGTTGTGTATTTTTATGCTTTTCAATATTAGACAGGCTTTTGACCAGAAAATTTTTAAAATTTTCATAGCTGGAATGAAAAACTTCTTTATACTTTTCTTCATCCAAGCAGATTACAGAGTAATGAGGTATTTCTTTCTTTAAATCAACTAAATATTGTACGAGGTAAGTTTCTACTAACTGCCAATCGTCCCCTGCCTTTAGAAAGCCTTCTAAAAAAACAAGGCCGTTAGCCAGCTTGTTTATCTTTTCCACGTCAGGAGAAAGGTATAGTTCGTTTAGCCCGCCTTTTATGCTGTAGCCAGCCTTTTTTGCGTTTAGTATGCAATATTGTTCTATTTCATCGAATTTGCTGTCTTTTATAGTCAAAGGTGCTTTAAACGAAGCATAATAATAATTTATTCTTTCTTTTAGTTCTTTTTTCTTTATTATGTTTAACAGGTTGGAGGCGTTAGGATGCTTTGCATAAAAGTTTTCAATATCCAGCCCAGGGTCTGTTGATTTGAACAGGTCTGCGGTTTGCAAATAAAACCTAAACTTTCCTTCGTCAGAAAGGCTTTCCCAAAATAAATGTGTTTTTTTCGTGTTGAAAAACACGCCAGTTTGCTCATAAACATTTATCCCGCCTTCTCTAAAGAAATTCAACAAATCTGAATATGATCCTTGTATGTTTTTTAATGCCCCATTCTTTTTGTATTTTAAAAGAGGGTTCTCAGAATGTTGCTTTGTTGCCTGTTCCTCAATAGAGATGAGATAGTTGAAGCCGCTTACAAGACGAGGGATTTTTTCGTTTATTTTAAGCTTTTTTATTTTTATCCCGTAGATTTTTGATGTGCTGATGAAAAATTTCTTCCTATCTTCGATGTCTTTTATCAAAAGCCTATATACGTCTAAACCAGTCCATATATTTTGTGTTACAAATTTTACGTCGATGCCATCTATTTGATATTTTTTGTTTTCATATACAAATTGTCCAGATGTTACTTTTTCAGGATGGATTTCAACATGCCTGTATTTGAAATGCTTATTAAAATCTAATTTTTTAGAAAAGAGAAACGGCGTGAATTTATATTCGTGGCAGGATGGCTTGTCTTCACTGGGGCTTCTAACAAAGACATTTGCTTTATTAGACCAATACGCTGTTTCTATTGCCCTTATGTATTTTAAATCTTTTAGAGGGCCGTCGCCTTCTAAAAACTGCTTGATTTCTTCTTTACTTATCATTTATGTGGCTTTCAATCCGGTTCCGGATAATATCATAATAATCTTTGTCGTTTTCCATCAGTATAAAGGCCCTGTTTGTTTTGAGGCATGCGATGCCTGCCGTCCCGCTTCCAGCGCAGTTGTCCAATACTATGTCTCCTTCGTTTGTGTATGTCTTAATTAGATATTCCAATAGGGCTACCGGCTTTTGAGTAGGGTGCAGCGAGCATGTCTGCTTGTCAGTGGGGTACTTTAATATGCTTCTAGGGTATCTTTCTGTGCTGTCATAAGGATGGGGCGCATGCTCATTGTAATTAGTGGTCTTTTTGCTCCCTCTCTTATGTGCTACAGTGCTCGTTTTCCTAACATGCCCTTTAGTTTTTTGGTAATTGTAAACGGGCAATTTTTTATAAAAAACTAATATCTGTTCATGGCACCTTAAAGGCATTTTTTTTGCATTCAAATAGCCAGTAGCAGAACTTTTTTCCCACACCCAATCATATCTGTACCATTTTTCGTTCGAAAGGATCAATTTTGCTGCAAAAATGCCTTGTGCATGCAATAATATTGCCCCGTTCGGCTTGATTATGCGCTCATACTGAGGCCATAGCTTGTTTAGCTGGATTGGTATGTCCCATTTGTTTTTTGTGAGGCCAAAAGGCAAATCGGCTAATATTAAGTCTAAATGCCCATCTGGTATTTCTTCCATCAGAGTTAAGCAATCTCCATATAGTATGGCATTGTCTTTTTTGTAATCGAAGTTTGAAAGATTTTGCTTATACGCCATTTACGGTTGTTTGTAGTTATAAAATGGTATAAGCGCAAATATAAGGATAGTTTTTAAAAATACAACTATATATCCGTTAAATTATATGGACATAAAGCTTATCTAAGATTGGAACTCTTAAGATGTCTCCATTATCTAAGAAATGTATATGAAACGTACCTTCGAATGTACCTTTTTTTGATGTGTCTTTTTTAGTGAATTTATATATGACAACGTATTGGCTAGGGCAGTTTTCGCTTATACAACCATTTATTTCATATAACAGGGCAGGTTGGCATTTAATTTTGGTATAGCATTTTTCAACGTTTGCCATTGTAAATAATATGTCGGCGCTTTCTAACCTTTTATAAAAATCTTCGATCCCGTTGTTGCTATACTGCCTATAATTGAATTCCATGACAAGGTAAGGCATGGTAGAGCTTTGTTTTATGTAAAAATCCATTGTATTGTTTTATTAATCACTTTTTATATAAATATTTTCTGCCGTGCCTTCATATTTATTATAAAAAAAATGGCTAAAAAAGATAAGTATGACGTGTGGCTCCCGCCAATCACAGTCGAAAAAGTTGACATCAATACTTTGCAAGACCAAGTGGTTGATTATTGGCATGGCCTGATTCAAACACAAGAAGGTTTTTCTCACACTAAAGGCGAAGGAGTTGTTGTGTTTGTGTTAGACACTACATTCAAGACCTCGCACCCTGATTTGAACATCAACATACTTCACGAGTTTGCCAAGTCTTTTACTGACGAGACTAACGAAGACGACCCTCAAGGGCATGGCATACACGTCTTAGGCATAATTGGGGCTGCGGACAACAGCATCGGCGTGGTAGGGGCAGCCCCTAACGTGAAATTGGTCCCAGTCAGGGTATTGAATGCACAAGGGCAGGGCACATGGGAATGGATAGTAAACGGGATTAGATATGCCTGCGACGTTGATTTAGGAAAATATCAGGGGTATAAGCGCATTATCAGTATGTCTCTTGGCGGATCGTCTGGCAGCAGCCTTATAGAGAGCGCTTTAAAACATGCTAAAGAAAAAAATGTATATGTTGTAGCTGCGGCAGGCAATTCCGGGTTTGACGGGAGCAGAGACACCGTTAACTATCCGGGTGCTTACGACCAATATTGCATAACTGTAGCATCTGTGTCAAAATTATGGAAGCCGTCTATTTTTTCTAGCGGAGGAAAGGCAATAGATGTATCGGCATTTGGAGAATCCATATATAGCACCTACAAAAACAATGGATATGCAAAGTTGTCTGGCACTTCAATGGCAACGCCGATGGTCTCCGGCCTTCTTGCTCTCATACTTTCAAAATATGCAGATATTACTATCACCAAAGATACTTTAGAAGCATATCTTAAGGCACATGCGAAAGACTTGGAAGAAGCTGGCGAAGACGATAAAACCGGGGCTGGGGTGCCAATAATCCCTCCGTACATGTCTAATAAGCCTGACGGAACCCCCAACAACCCTGACGACCCTGACGATCCCGACACGCCAGACGATCCAGTACCTCCAGTTAAGCCTGAAAGGCCGCTATCGTTTATTTTTAGAGAAAACCTAAAGATTTCTTGGTCGCCAACTTCTAAGTCCAATAATAATGACATTGAAAACCTTTTGATGTACGGGGTTGCCCCTGTCAAAGAAATAACGGCGGCCGCAAAACATAATAAGGTTAAAATATTGGAGATGGAAATATCTTTAAATTCTACTGAAATGGCTGACGTAGAATATGACCTATTTCTTAAGGAAACTCTTTCTTTTTTTTCCAAATCAGGGTTTTTCCTTAACCCTAACAGCGATTTAAACGATGTTGCATATTGGGCAACCTTCTTCTATAAGATGGTGCTCAAAGAAAAGACAGGAAAAACTTTTGACGTACAGGCGATGCTTGTCCAAGATGCACAAGGCAGGAAAATAAAGCATTATTACGAAAACAAGTAATAGAAGCTAAAAGCTTTCCTTATTAATACAAGTAAAAGCAGGCCCCACAAGGCCTGCTTTTAAATTATAAGGATATGTCAAAAACTTTTTAAAAACAACACAGTGTTTTGCCTTTCCCATAGTTTCCTTTCATGTTTTCATATAAGCACCGTATCTCCTGTACTTTTAAAGCTTTATCGTAAATATTAAACTTATCTATTTGCCCTATAAAACTTCCGGCGAACTGTTCCGCCAAATGAGAGCAGGCAGGGCTGGCGGTTATGCTATAACAATAATCTTTTTTCGCATTTATAATATGCTCTCCAATTTTAACACTTGTTAAATTTTCAGAAGTATGTATAGCAATGTTATATCTGACACAGTTATTCGAAAGCACTGTTCTTTCTACAACGATTTGTCCATCAAATATTTGTGATAAATTATCCTCTAAATTTTCATCTAATGCTAGGTTTGTTTCAAAAAAGGTTTTGCCTATGTAATACCCTAGTAAAAGTACGTCTTCGGTTTGGTTATAACACAAGCTATATGAACACCCCATTATAGTTTCACTGCCGCTGTTTAAAAGGGCATTTTCCAAATTCCCCATAGTACCGCCTCCTACAGAAATATTGTATGGGATGCCTAATTGCAAGCTTCTATGCATGCTCATCCCATAGGGCCTTAATTCTGGCACTAGTATTTCGTATATGTTTTTCCCATCCACCCATATAGACAGCAGCATTTTTTGAGGTTGCCTATGTTTATCGCATTCTTGAGTTGAAATAACGTGAGAAAATTTTAAGACAATATGATTCCATTCTGTATTAGAAGTCTGGCCCGTTGAGCTATAATAATCGAATAGTACTTTTTCTGATACAAAAACATTGTTCACGCATTCTCCGCTTGTCCCAATATACCTTACATTAAATGCCCCGCCGCCGGTCAGCCTAACGCCTAAAGCATTACAGGTTATCTCTCCACAGCAGTCCGGGTATGTAAATATTTGCTCACATGGAGGGGGGTTACAAACATTTTGTTCTGTATAGTATAAGAAGGTGTTTCCAGATGCCCAAGGGTATATTGTGTTGTCTTCATATTCAGGTTGTAATGGGATGCCTTCGCAAGTCTGCCCGCTGACAACCCGCCCACAATATGGGCTTTCCTCTTTTATCCCATAATAAAAAAAGAAGCCGCTGTTATTTTCGTTGAAAGCGTTTAACAACAATTTGTCAGCACAAGCCTCAGTATCGCCTGTAGCGGGCTTTAGCCAAAATTCGAACGCTGCCCCGTTTAAATAGGAATCTGGCAGAGTTTGGTAGCCATATCCTTCGGCTTTGAAATACCCCTGATAAAACCCCCCTAAAAAATTATTCTCGGTTATTTCATGGCAAAAAGTATCCCCCGTTATTTGCTTTAAAGCGAAATACCCTTCGTTGTTTTCATGCGAAGCGTCGCAAATACCTTCTCCTAGCTCATAGCCTTCCCACCTTACAGCCGATATTAATTTGTTGCTGCCGTCAAACTCAAAAGAGGCTATCAGCCTGTTTTTTAAACTTGTACTGCACTCGATGGACGTTAAAGCAGCCTCCGAAATTTTTAAATCATAATAGTTTTTTAACGAAAGGCTCAACTCGATGTTATTAAAATGGTTATTCATTTTTAGAAAACGTTTTTTAATAAATATTTATAAACAAAGAGAGCAGCAATAAGATGAAGATTAAAATACCAGAAGAATTAATATCAGAATTTGTAGGGGACGATTTAGAACAAGTCAGCGGAGGCATACGCCCGATACAAAGCGTTTTTACTACCGTAAACGTGCCTGCGCCTGACGATGAAAGCGACGTACCTCAAACGACAGACGTTTATATAAAACATGCAAGGCAACCATGGTGGCTGACGAATATTTTTGGAGGGTATGGGGTTGCATCGACGGGCTCCGTGTCAGAAGGAAAAAACATCAACATCAACGAAAGGCCAGTCAAAGAATATATGGTTGGGCGAAACAGCAGATCAGGAGAAATAGTTAATAAAGAAGAAATACCTTCGTTAGACGATTTAGAAAAAATCTATGACAAGCCACTAATGAAGAAACATACATTACAGTTTACAACAGCACTGCAAAAAATGCAAAGTACTTTAGCAAAAGAAGATGAAAGCGGGGCTTTAGCTATCGCCTTGAATTATGTTTTAAATAACGTGGATGTTTCATCTATCCCGGAAAATTTTAAAAAACAACTAAGGGATGCAATTAAATAAAAAAATATATATCCCGGAGCCCATTTTACTTGATATCCAAAAGAGGTTTGACAACTTTAAGGGCAGCCAAAAATCTAAGGGGTATATTACGGTATTAAACATGCTTAAAACCAGTCGCACGACTTTGGGCAATTTAAAAAAGATAAAAAACACTATTGAAAACGTAGAAAGCCCGGAGCTCAGTTTTTTATTGAAGGACAATAATTTCATTAAATGGTATGAGCATACGTTAAGCCGGGAAAGCGACAGGTTAAAAACCCATAAAGCCAACAAAGAAAGGGCTGGCTTTAACAATGCGCATAGGAAAGCGCACGAAAAAAACAGCAGCATAATTCCAGAGTCATTAAATGTCAGAGTTTTTATAAACGAAAATATTTATAATAAAATAAAATAAAATAAAATGGAATGTTCTAAAATAGAAGACATTGCGAATGCTGCAAGGGCACAAATGACAAGGCAGAATACATATACTGAATTAGAGCAATATTCGTCTTTGCACCCTAATGCGACTCAAGCGGTTGGTGCGAACGACCCTAACAATATCAGGGGGCGAGGTACGGGGGTAGCTTTCGACACTGTAAACGGAGGTACCTCAGTTGATATAAATGGCATAGCCGAAGTATATGGGTCTGGGAGGAAAGCAATTTTCTTCGTAAACGAATATAACCCGCACAACCAATATCAATGCCCTCCTAGATAATACGATAAAATGAAGCTACTATTTGAATACAGCATTATCAATGAGGCTTTTGCTAAAGCAGATTTGATAAGCGCTATTAAAAATAAAAATGTAGTTAAGATTTCTTATGAAGGCGATGTAGGCAATAGGCTTGTCGAACCTCGCTTGATAGGCAGGACTATAGCGGGGAACTTAGCAACAAGGGCATTTCAAATATCCGGCCCCACAAACACATCAAATATGCAATGGAAAATATTTCTGCTTTCTAAAATAGACAGTTTGGAAGTTACAGAAGAAAATATATCTGATACCAGGCCTCAATATAACCCACATGGCGACGAAATGTTCGCAGAAATAATTATTCAAAATTAAAATTTGCATAAAAACTTTTATATTTTAAATAAAAATGAACGAATTCTTTAAAAAAAAAGCACAGGATCCTGCTATTGAAAGCAACCCCAGCCCAGAAATCGCTTTTTTGCCTGAAAACGAGGAGGCAGTACCAGATGAAGAAACTGCCGTAGCTAGAAAAAAAGAACTTTTGTCTAACTTTACAAACAAGCGGTTTACTGAGATTACTCGCGCAGCAAATATTTACAAGGAAGAAATTGATATTAACGCAGGAAACAACGGCATGCAAATAATCAACATGCCTGCGCTAGAAATGCTTATAACCAAAATCGTAGAGGAAAAAATGGCTCAATATGAAATGAGGGCCAAGATGGAACAAGCCTTAAAAGAACAGCCGTCAGGGCATGGGGGGGCTATGCCTCAGTTAAAATCCAAAATGGAATAAACCTTAAAAAATCAATAAAAATGGATATTGAAGATAAAAAAAACAGGTTGTTTAGGCAAGTGTCGATGGGAGATGGGGTAAACGAAAATTACTCGCCTTCTTATGCTTCTTCAGAAGATAAATTAAAATATCTTATTGAACGGCTGGAAGTTATGGTGCATAAGCATGAAAAAATGTTGTCGGAGAACCATGTCATCCCCAAAAATACGCAAGAGGTTTATATTGTGATCGGATCCAACAAATTTAAAGGGAAGCTCGAACTAATAAAGTGAAAAACATGGTTGCCTCTATAGGGTCGTATAATATTATGATGAAAGCAGTCCCCAATGCCTTTGGCGGAGAGGGGATAGAGGGCGTTGCCGTCCGCCCGTCACGCTATAATATAGCGTGTTAAGAAAAACTATGCAGAAAATCAAGGTTTTTTAGTACGGTTATATGCAAAAAAGCAGAGAAGATACTATTAAAGCAATTGATGTCTCTCTTTTAGATGAAGTGAAACGGCGCGATATAATGCCTGTTTTGCAGAAATATGGCTATTCGCTTATGATTAAATATCTAATGGGGGGCAAAGCATCTCCTTTTTCCTCAATAATAAGATACGAGGAAACGGCATTAGCTGTATTAAGCGAATCTGCAATACAATTTATAGAAAAAAAAAAATTTAAATGAATAAGAATTTTATTTTTCATGATGGCGGCAAGGTTTTAGAAACGATGATAACAGTGCAATTGTCGGATGGGAAATATACTACTTATTCTGTTTTTTATGATTTGGTAAACAATAAGCGTATAAGCGCCCCCTCATTTTCTGATGTGCAACAGCCTTTTTTCAAACCAGACAGAAGCTGTTGCATTTCATTGCCTGAACTGCCGGAAGTATGCCAGATATATGTCAGTGCTACTGAAAACTTAGGATGGCTTTATGAATCATTAACATTGTTTAATTTTGCGTTTTATACACAAATATCTTCGTTCGTTGTAAATGGCGTGGAACAGCTTTTATCGCCTGTTGGGATACAGATTACTCCTGATAATGCAGATATAGTAGAAATAGGAGGTGAATATGGAGTGAACAATATTACTAATGCCTTGAATAACTTGTCAACAGACTTTATATTTCAATTAGTTGGGATAAATGAACATGGCGCTTGGTATATGTCTGTAATGTACCCCTACGATTATGAGTGGAGCATAACCCTTACTGGCACTCGAACAGACCCATCGCCTGCTGGATATAAATATGATATCATTGATGGTGTTATACTGACTAACGAAGGCTTGCAGTGCGTATATTACTATGGCACCACAGGTTGTGGGCCGGTATATGAAACAGGGTCGCCTGCAAGATACTTAAGCCCTTTGAATAAAACATGCTATTAAAAGAACTGTTTAAACAGGACAGCTTGCGGGAATTGCAGGCTATAGTAAAATCAAGAATGAAAACGTCTGTAAAATCCTTTAGCGAAAAAGAAAGGCATATAATTTCGGGAGACATTTTAACTATTGTTAAAAAATACCCGGAAGCCAAAAAAATATGGATAACGGGGTCTTATGTGTTTGGGGGGCATATATTGCCAGGCGATGACGAACATTATCTTCGGCTGAGAGACAGCTTTAGGTTAAAAAACAAAATAAGCGACAGGGATTATATGACTAGCCCGCCTATAGTAGGGCAAATTGGGGAGATAGATCTGATAAACATCACAAAAAGCAAAAAAATATTAGTTTTCAACAACGGCCTTAACCTTATTGAAAAATAACAAATCTTCTTCGTCTAAATCAAACCATTCGTTATCGAACTGGCTATGTATTTTTTTTTCAAAAACAATATGCAAGCTTTTTTCTACCTTTTTATAAGAAAGACTAACAATATAGCCAACTAAGACTACCTTGCCAGGCAATGTATTTTTAAAAAAACGTATCCTTGTCAATAAATCTTTCGTCATCCCTATCTTATAAACATCGTTATGCATTATCAGATATACAAAGCCGTGCTCTGACATATCAGGATACCCCATCCGGTCTAAAAAAGAAGGATAAGAAACAATAGCATTTTGTTCGTTTGCTTCGTTCAAATAAAAACGCTTTCCTTTCTTTATGACGACATGCTTCCGATCTATTACCCCCCCTATCTCATAATCATATAGTGCTTCTTCTTTTTCGAATATCACAGATTTACCCATCTTTTTTCTTGAAAATCCATGTTTAATCAACTCGTTTTGCAAAATTTTTAATAAAATATAAATTTTTTAAAAAGCAATATCTATTTATAAAAAAATATTCGAATAACTAAATGGATATTAATAATAATAACACCCAAAATAATGCCGACACTTTGCTTGAATCGCTGTTGGTAGAATTTGCAAATGCGAAAGAACTTGCAAGCGATTCGGTAAAACAGGTAATTAGAGCAACTGCTTTAAACGAGAGCTTAAAAGAGTCCATGAACGAGGACGAAGATGAGGCAGTTGAAGACGAAGTGGAAGATGCCACTGAAATAGAAGATGCTCCGGATGCCGATGAAATAGATGCCGACGAAGAAGGCGAGGATTTAGCCCCAGAAGATGAAGTGGGCGATGTCGGAGGTATAGAAGACGAAGGTGAAGAGAGCGTGCCAGACGGCAGTTCTGAGCCCAGTGCTTCCTATAACCCTCTTGACGAATTCGAACCAGACGAAAACGGCGATTATGATTTGGTAGGTGTTACTGATTTGGATAAAATTTTAGATATTGCTCAAAATGCACCAGACGGAACAAAATTTGTCATGGTCAAACGAAGTGCTTTCGATGTATCGACAAGCAACGGCGATGCATATTCCGAAGAGCCTGATGCCGTAAGCGGCTTGCCAGCAGGCGATATGGATAGCGACACTGAAGAAGAGCCTATGAGCTCTGAAGATGGCGCTGACATGAATGTATCCGCCGATTATGATGCTGACTATAGCGACGATGACGATGAAAACAACCCGTCGGGCGGTTTAAAGATGGGCGAATCTATGAAACGAGGCAGGCAGGGCGCAATTAACGAATCTGATTTTGCAAAAGTACTAAAAATCAAGAATGGAAAAATTGCTGTATATGAAACGAAGATACGGCAGCTTCAAAAAGCGCTTGATCAATCTATCAGAGGCAACAAAGCTTTAGGGGCTGACATGCTTAAGATGAAGGGCGCTTTAAACGAAGGAAAAGAGGTCATTCACGGCCTCAGCCTAGTCAACAAGAATTTAGTACATATTGCAAGGCTTTTCACTGAGAATGCTACGACTAAAGATGAGAAAAAACAAATCTTAAGCGCATTCAACGATAAAGTCAAAACGCTGCGCGAAAGCGAATTGCTGTTCGAATTTTATTCAAAAAACCTCTCTACGCGCAACACCCAAGACGCGCCTAGCAAAGAGGCTCTTGTAGAAAGCGCTCAGTTCAAGCTAAAGAACCCAGTTTCTAAAGTCAACGAAAGCACTTCCTTCAAAAAGCCAAAAAACTCAAGCACCTTTGTAAGGTTTAGCGAATACGAAATTTAAAAAAAAACAAAACGAAAAACCAATATGTCTTTAATGAAGAAAAACAAGATGGGCACTCTCCGGTTTGAACGCGAAAAGCAACTGCGAGAATCCATCGTCCGGCAATATGAGAATGTCAATGCCGAATATGACGAATCAGGCAATATCATCGTAGAAGGAGAAAACTGGTTGGTTGGCCTTGACGGGCATAAAAAAGCCAACGTAGCCATCCTTTTCGAAAACCAAGCTAATTACTTCGTAAACGAAGCTACGGACAGCGATTCCAGCGGTTCGTTTCAAGTAGTGGCTTTCCCGATGATACGCCGGATTTTCAGTAAGCTTCTGGCTAACGACATTGTTTCAGTCCAAGCTATGACGCAGCCTGCGGGCACGTTGTTCTACTTCTACCCGAACATTTCTGATCGTGTTGTAGGAACAGATGGCGACGGGCGCGAAACACAATCTCACACCTCTCCGTTTGCCCGCAACTTGGCAACCTGTGTTGGCGCTAACTGCCCCGACACTACTTACGAAAACTGTAAATCTTTGTACGACCGTTACTACAACGACGATCTTTTCGATCATTCTCGCGGCAAATTTACGATCATCACTGCCACTGGAACCCCAGTCGCTCTTGGTGACGACGGCTGTTGGGAAGCATTTTCGTCTGCTCCTTTGGCTGCTGACGGGTCTGTGCGCAACGTAATGTTCGGCGTTACCGGCTTCGACGGCTCTAACCCCGGCACCAACCCCGGCCACCGGGCCCGGTTGAATGGCGGAAAAGGCCTTGAAATCGACACCGAAGAATTTTTAAGTTCGTTCGTAGTCCTTAATGCGGGCGCCCCAATCCTCGACCCTCTTGGCAATGTCGTTTATGATACTGGCGATCCAGTACATTATCGCGTACCTGCGCAGCGTTATGGCAAGCGGATTGTCGAGTACACAGACTTGTGCGATGCAAATGGCACTTTGTATGTAGAACTTGATCTTACGCACCCGCTCATGAATTGCGACGAATGCCCGACGTTCGATGGTTATATCGGCGTTGCTTCTGGTACGACCCTCACCGGGTCTACGTTCGCTTTCGCATGGCGGCGCTACGACGATTTGGAGTATGAAACCGAAATGGGCGAAGTCACTTTCGAGTTGAAAAAAGTAGATATTTCGGTATCTCCTCGCAAATTGCGCGCCCGCTGGTCGCCAGAGCTTGCTCAAGACGTAAACGCATACCAGTCCATAGACGCAGAAGCTGAACTCACCGCTCTGCTTTCCGAACAAGTCGCAATGGAAATCGACCGTGAAATCCTGCGCGATCTGAAGCGCGGCTCCGCTTGGAAAAAGCGCTGGAATTATTTGGGGTGGCGCAACACTGGCTCTCAGAAGTACACTCAAAAAGAATGGAATCAAACGCTGATTACTGCAATCAACCAAGTTTCTGCTCAAATTCACAAGTCTACTCTGAGGGGCGGTGCAAACTTCATAGTTTGCAGTTCTGAAGCTTCAGCAATATTCGATGACCTCGAAAACTACATGGTATCTTCTGCCGCTCCGGCTGACGACAAGTACAACCTTGGCATGCGCCGGATTGGTACGGTATCTGGCAGGTACACTGTTTATGTAGACCCGTATTCTCGTCCGAATGATGTCCTTGTAGGGCATAAAGGTACTTCGATCCTCGATACTGGCTACATCTATGCTCCTTATGTTGCTGCTCAGTTAACGCCTACGCTGACTGACCCGAACAACTTCACAAATGTAAAGGGCATCCAAACTCGATATGCGAAAGCAATGGTTAATAATCGGTATTATGGCCTTGTTTTTGTGGATCGTATCCCTACATTCGACACACGTGAACTTCGTTAAGCCTTTGGCTTACAGCGATTTATACTGAAAACAAAAAAGGTTTCGCCATTAATTTGGCGAAGCCTTTTTTTATTGCCATATTTTTGTATCTTTGTTGAAAATAACTCATATGGAATCTTCATTAGAGAAATTATTAACGGATATTCAGGATAAACATGGCGATCAATATACTATTGACGTTAATACTTTTAAAGCAGTTAAAAAAGAAATTATTGCGTATTGTAAAGATCATGGCAAATATGAAACATTGGCATACAATGTTAGGCGCAGCAAAAGCGGGGCTTGCCCCAAATGTAGAAATAAATATAGGGGTATGCCCTCTTTAAATAAAAAAATGTTTATAAAAAGACATGGCAACCCTAATTTCGATTATATTTCTCCTTATGTCACAATGTGCGACGATATTCTTATAAGATGTAAAACCTGCAATAAAAATTTCTTAGAAACCCCCAGTAACCACACAAAAAGATATACTTGCCCTCATTGTATTGGGATATATAATAAAATATACGGTTCAAGACTAGATTATTTTAAAGAAAAGATAGTATTGGTACATGGGGCTAAATACAAATACGATTTTAAAACTTTTAAAAGTTTCAGCACCCCCCTAAAAATCATTTGTGATATACACGGCGAATTTCACCAAACTCCTACAAACCATTTAAGAGGGAATAATTGCCCTGAATGTGCATATATTACAAGATCGCAGGCGAATAGGATAAGCAATGAAGATTTTTTAGAAAAAGCAAATACGATTCATCATTCTTTTTTTATTTATAAAAGCGAATATGTGAACAGCGATACCGTTTTAGAAATAGAATGCCCTAATCATGGCACGTTTTATCAAAAAGCAAGAAATCATTTAAGTGGAAGAGGGTGTAGGCAATGCTTTGAAGATCGGATGAAGAGTATTTTAACATTATCTAATGAAGAATTTGTAAATAAAGCGAATGAAATTCATGGGGGATATATATACAACAATACTTATCAAGGAAGTAAAATAAGAGTAGAAATCATTTGTCCTGCACATGGGCCATTTGAACAGCGGCCTAACGATCATTTAATGGGATCAGGATGCCCCCATTGTGCAAGAGGAACAACAAAAGCTGTCCAAGAAATTTGTGAGGTATTAAAGGGGCATAATATCTTGTATATAGAAAACGATAATAAAATTTTAGAAGGCAAGGAACTTGACATATATATGCCCGATAAAAAAATTGCAATCGAATTTAATGGGCTTTATTTTCATAGGGAGGGGTTAGTGGATAACTTGCGATACGGCAAAGGGAAAGAGTATCATTTAGGTAAAACAAACGGGTGTTTAGAAAAGGGGGTCAGGCTAATACATATTTTTGAGGACGAATGGAAACAGAACAGGGAGTTAATCTTAAATAAAATATTGCATGCTCTAAAAGTCAATCGCAGCCCAACCATAGGGGCAAGAAAATGTACGATAAAAGAAATAAGCAATAAAGAAAGCACATTTTTTTTAAATAAAAACCACATACAAGGCGGAGACATTGCTAAACATAGGATAGGCGCTTATCACAACGATGAGTTAGTCGGAGTTTTAACTATAGTTAAAGCCAAAGGAGAATGGAAGTTAAACCGCTTTGCAACTTCGGTTAGTTATAGGGTTATGGGGCTTGCGTCTAAAATGTTTAAGAAAGCATTGTCTCTATATGGGATTGATAGGATAACAACTTTTTCTGACAAAAGATATGGCCATTTTCCAAACGAATCAGTATATTTAAAACTGGGGTTCAAATACGTAGGCGACACCAAGCCAGCTTATTGGTATTATGACATGAAAACGGGAGTTAGACATAACAGGCAAAAATTTATGAAGCATAAAATACTAAAAAAATATCCGGAATACGATAATAAGAAAACGACCGAAAAAAAAATGATGGTTGGCTTAGGATATGACAGGATATGGGATTGCGGACATTATAAGTTTGTTTATGAAACATAGTGCATCGTCCACATCATACCTCATAAATTTAAACCCCTCACATTTTTTATTGTATAATAAAAAAACACAAGAGCTTGAAATTGTAAATGAAAATTTTAAATTCAAAGAATTCCTTCTCATGGGGAATGAATACGAAATTCTATATACCACATGTAGATATGGAAATACACAATACAATAAACTATCTAAAAGAACCATAAAATATTTTCTGAACATACAATTATTGTTAAATGCCCAGAATAAATAATTTTCAGGAAAAAATCACAAGAAATCGAGGCAAACGGTTTAAATTGTTGTCAACGCCTCAATTGGTTAATGACAAGGTTAAGATATGTTGTCTGAAATGTGGGCATGAGGAAGATACCACGGTTGCAAAGTTTTGTAGGGGAAAGGTATGCCCATGTAAAATACACAACCGGAAAACTTCTTTTGAAAATTTTGAAAAGATAGGCAATGAAATACACAATTACAAGTATGATTATTCTGGGGAAGGATATGACAGTTTATTAAGCCATGTGAATATAAAATGCCCGATACATGGGTGGTTTAAGGCACAAGCTGCCCATCATGTAAGAAAACATAATGCCACAGGGTGTAAAAAATGTTCTTTTGAAGAAGTTTCAAGAAGGCTTACTAAGCCCTTTTCTTATTTTATATCAAAAACCAAAATGAAACATGGGGATAAATTCAATTACATTGAACAATCTTATACTGGTATGTCAGGCGACATTGAATTTATCTGCCCTAAACATGGGAAGCAAAAACAAGCTGTTAGTTCACATTTAAGAGGATATGGATGTTCATATTGTGGACAAGAAAAAACAGTAGAATCAATAAAAAGAAACGAAAATTCCATTTTAGGCGAATTAAAAGCATTGCGCCCCAATTTTATATTTCCTCTGAATATAGACTATGAAAATAGGCAACAAAAAATAACAATAGAATGTTCAAATGGACATCAATTTGAAAGAACGATAGGGGCTCAATTATCTTTAAATTATAATTGCCCCTTCTGCTCAAATAAAATAAACAAGCCAATGCAAGAAATTGCAGGCATAATAAACGAGGCTACTATCTTTAATGCTAAACCGTTTAATAATTCGGCTCAAGAAATCGACATATATTATCCTGAACATAAAATAGGGATTGAATATCATGGGCTTATATTTCATGCAGAGGGGTTAAATTCTCCGTTTCAAAAAAAACATAAAAATTATCATCTTGACAAGCTGATTTTAGCGAACCAAAACGGGATAAAGCTCATCCAGATATTTGAAGATGAGTGGGCTTATAAGCGGGATATAGTGATAAACAAGCTTTTGTATGTTTTTAACAAGCATAAGGGCAAAAGGATAGGTGCGAGGGAATGTGAAGTCAGAGAAATAAGCAATATGCAGGCGAGCTTGTTCCTAAACAAATACCATATACAAGGCCAAGATATTGCATCTATTAATTTAGGTTCATATTACGGCGATATTTTAGTAGGCGTAATGACATTCAAAAAAAATAAAGATAGTTGGAAATTAAACAGGTATTCTACAAATTTTGACTATATTGTAGCAGGCTTAGGATCTAAAATGCTAAAGCATTTCATAAAGATACATAAGCCCATCAGGATTGAAACTTTTGCAGATAAACGGTGGACATTATCAAACGATAACTTATACACGAAAATAGGGTTTGCAAAAGAATATGACACTAAGCCTAATTATTTTTATTTTTTGCCAAGCGAAAGAATACGCCATAGCAGGGAAAAATTCATGAAGCACAAGATATTAAAAAAATTCCCCCAATATAAGGAAAGGGGCTTGACAGAAAAAGAGATGATGGTTGATCTGGGGCATGACAGGATATGGGATTGCGGGCATTATAAATTTGTTTATGAACTGATTAGCCACACTGCATAACGAATGAGTTTTACATTTCATTATCAAAAAATAAAATATTATGTCGTTAAAAATATTGCCTTCATATAAAATTTTTTCTCAATTAACCGATTTAGATGGAAATCTATGGTATGTAAAATCAGATAGAGTGTGCAAATTCGACAATAAGATTTCATCCGAATATTTAAAATGGTTTTTAAAAGATAGGGATATTGTATCGTTGTATGAGCGCTATACAAAATTTGAAGTGTGGAGTAGAAAAATCTCAAAAAGGGAAATAAAATATGCTTTGAATATACACTTTATGATCCAGCCAACAATAAAAAATACAAATCTAAACTATGACAAAGATAATTACGCCGCCGATAAAAAGCCAAGGGATAAAAACCAAGTTAGTTACTTGGATAAATGAAATATTGCCTAACAAAAATGGCAAATGGATTGAGCCATTTTTAGGGACAGGCGTTGTCGCATTCAACATGGGATTCAAAAATGCTTTGTTAAATGACACCAACCCTCATATAATAAAGCTGTATCAAGAAATACAGGACGGGGCGATTACGCCTCAAATCATCAAATGCTATCTTGAGAAAGAGGGCGAAACCCTCAAAAGTTCAGCAGATAATGGCTACAGCCATTATAAGCTTATCAGAAGCAGGTTCAATAACTCCCCTAATTCGCTAGATTTCATATTTCTTTCAAGAGCAGGTTTTAATGGAATCATGCGGTTTAATAAAAAAGGCGAATGGAATATCCCGTTTTGTAAAAAACCTAATAGGTTTGCACAAGCCTATATCACTAAGATTACAAACCAAGCTGCAAACGTTTCAAACGTTATTAAGCCGGGATGGGAGTTTACTAACCGTCAGTTCTCAGCAATCATCCCACTGGCAAACAAAGGCGATATCATCTATTGCGATCCGCCTTATTATGGGCGGCATTCCGATTTTTATAACGGATGGGCAGAAGAAGATGAATATTTGTTGTTTAACCAATTAAAAGAAACAGAAGCAGACTTTATTTTATCTACTTGGCATCACAACGATTATAGAAAAAATGAAATGATCTCTAAATATTGGGATCGGTTCAACATTATCACACGAAATCATTTTTATCATTCAGGCGGTAAAATAGAAAATAGAAGAAGTGTCGTAGAAGCATTGGTATGCAATTTCAACATCGACGAAAGAGTTGCAAAACATACTTAAGCATTAACATACTAACAAGACATTTTTTTTTATTTCTCAAAACTACATGGTGTAAGGAAAATCATCGCTTGCCTATATTATTTTAAATATTTATAATAAATAAGCTTAAAAAATGAATGAATCCATATTACATAGGCATTTGCAGAAGATTTCTAGCGATTTTGGTTTGTTTTTAGACAGGTATATCAAAGGCGAAATGGATCACAATTATAAAATGGCCACAGTTATTAAAAAGCTGATGTTAAATTCAAATTTTTCTTATGTAGGGCTATTTCAAAATTTTATAAATATTGCAGACGAATTAAAGCAAAACGGGCTAGTAATAGGGGATATTGACAACTCTAATAATTGGGGGTTAAAAAATGGCGCACTTGCTATCTTTGACATAGGGTTTGGCCAAGACTGGACACACTTGAATGATATTGATGTCATCAGCGAAAATGGGCAAAGAGATGAGGATCCTGCCATATCAGATAGGATGAAAAGCATTGCGAAAAAAATAGGGCACGAAATTATAAAATACTTAGGTGGACAAAACTATGGATATGCATATGAAGTAAGCGGCGGCAAGGTTTTAAAAATAACTACCGATCCGACTGAGGCAAAAAATTCACTAAAGATTGTTAATAAGCAAATGAAATATATTGCAAACACATATAAAGTTTATAAATATATGATACATTGGGATATTTATTATATAATTTTATTAGAAAAGCTAGATACTAATGGAATACAGCAAGCAATTGAAGGTTATAATAAAATAGACGATTTTATTTTTAATTTATGGAAGCTTGTAGATAAAAATAAATATAATTAATTTTTATTATGAAAATATTTTTGACGGAATTTGATACATTGAAAGCAACAAAAATAGGGTCAGGTTTAGAAGCAATCGTGTTTGAAGTAGGCAATTAGGTTGTTATAGTCTTTCTCCCCACATATAGAGTTAAGGGTTAAGGGTTTTGAATAAAGGCTGATTTCTTAAGATACAACCCTTTTTATCAAAACTCAATTTGATGGGAGATTCACTATAACAAGGAGACGAAAATTGGGCAGGGCAAACGGCATTTGATGAAAATGGTTGTGTAGGTTGTCCTTGGTATGACCTTGAATTATGGAAGGCTAAATTTATAGAAGCAACAGGAAAAAATGTTTAACCAACTTGCATACTATAGTATTCTTTTGTAGTTTTGTAGCAAATTAATTTGGATGAGAGAAATTGTAACATTTGGTAGTGTGTGTTCGGGGATTGAAGCCGCACAATTGGCGTTCAATCCATTTGGACTAAAACAAGTATGGAGTTCAGAAATTGCTGAGTTTCCAAGCAAGGTTTTAGACTATCATTATCCACATATTCCAAATGTTGGTGATATGACTGAATTGCCTAGTTTAATACTAGACAAAAAGTATTCTGCACCTGATGTTTTTTGTGGCGGTACTCCATGCCAAGCATTTTCACTAGCAGGTTGGAAAAACGGACTATCAGATGAACGTGGACAGCTTACAATGACATTTATAGAAATTGCAAATGCAATTGATAAAATCAGAGAAACCGAAAACAAAAAACCTTCAATTGTTCTATGGGAAAATGTTGAAGGTGTTCTAAATGACAAAACAAATGCATTTGGCAACTTCATTGCAGGTTTAGCAGGTTATGACGAAGAATTGAAAATTAGTAAGTGGTCTAAATCGGGTTTTGTCCTTGGAAAAACTAGAAATGTTGCTTGGCGTGTAATAGATGCAAAATACTTTGGACTTCCTCAACAACGCAAACGACTTTACGTTTTGGCAGGTGGCAAGGATTTCAGACCTGACCAATTATTATTTGAATTTGACAATAAGAATGTTGAACTCCTTTTCAAAAACAATTCATCAAAACGAAAAAACGGCTCATCAACACTTTTTGATGACGACATTGAATTATCAGAAAACGAAGAACAAATAATTTTTAAAGACAATACTAAATTTGAGTTTTTTAGAAAATATACGGACTGTCTTTACTCTGCATACGGTACAAAATGGAATGGTAACGCAGCAGCTTACAATGGCTCTCTATACGTTGCACAAAACGACAGAATAAGACGATATACACCATTAGAATGTGAACGGCTTATGGGTTTCCCTGACAATTACACTCTTGTAAACGGAAACAGCGATACAAATAGGTATCAGGCTGTTGGCAATTCTTGGGCTGTTCCTGTGGTAAAATGGATTGGTCAACAAATAGCTAATTATTTTACAGACGGACACACCGAAAATATAGAATGGGTAAAATATGTGCGAAAACATAAAAACAACTTACAAGCAAAATTATTTTTACTTGACGGTGTACAAGCATTGAGCAATGGACAATATTTGAATGCTTCTGCATTTCCAAATAACCCAATAGTAGGTAATCTTGCGGACATTGTTCAAACAGACGAAGTGCCTGAAAAATTCTATTTAAGTCCTCAAGCATGTAAAGGAATACTCAGACGAAAATTTGAGAGAGGCATTAAAATGAATTCGGAACTTCAAAGATTGATGTCAAATTATGATATACACGCCGAAAACATTATGAAGGATAAACAGGGAGTATGAAAAATTATAGATATGTAAAAGTTTTTTTTGTTTTGAAAGAAAAATATTTATATACAAAACATGGCTAGATTATTAGTAAATAGGATAAGCAGTCAAATGTCGTCGCTCAATCTACTATCAGAAAGCCGCGATCAGTCTAGGTTTGCGACATATAGCGGGGCTGTACAATATGCAAGAAGCAAGGCTGAATTAGAAGGCTATGAGATAGACGAGGACGATTGGTATCGAGAAATTACGGTGGGGCCGGGCAAGCCGGGAGGAGACATGCCTATAACTTCTGATGTTACCCCAAGTGTCAGGCACAACATTTCTTTGTTTAGAAATGGAAAGAAGTCTCGGAAAGACTTGCATATTGTAATATCCTATTTAGAAAAAGGGAATTATCCATATGAATTGGTTTCTTACATCTTGTGATGTTTGTTATTATAGGCAATACCATTATTTATGTTTAAAATATCAAACATTTTTAACGTTTGTTTGTAAAATGTTCAATAAAGATATATTTTGTGCTATGAAATTTACACATCTATTAATGCCATTTGTCTTTTCAACTTTGATATTCACAGGTTGTGGGCAAAACATTGAAGAAGCGCCTGAAGCCCCAATTCTTTTAGGTGACATGGACATTTACGAACGATCATATTCCGATAGTTCTGTGTTGATATTGATATTGGAAGATGACGATATCCAAATAGAAGGGGATACTTTAGAAGCCATCCAGTTGATGCTTGCAGAATTAGCAAAAGCACGAGAAAGAGAATCTATTTTATTGGAAGTTATTGAAAAATCTGTGGATTTTGCTAACAATGTCTCGGAAAAAAACAAAATTGGCGCTAACAAAATATTTTGGGAATCTTATGTTTCTGCATTAGAAAAAATAGGTTTTGAGATAGTATTTCATATTAATGTGGTGCCACCTTCTGAGAAGAAAATATGAAGCTAAACTTAAATATTTTAAATGAAGGTTAGCAATAACATTAATAGCAATGACCTCTCTTGACATCGAACCCTCTATATTTATATAAAATTGATATTTCATACATGGACAGGCATTTTCAACTCAAAAAACATATACATATAGCAATAAAAGAACATTGTTTACGCGAAGGATATATTTCCAAATTAAAAGACATCGGTTATGTAAACAACATATTGGACAGGTTAGACATAAAAGGTTACAAAATAGTGGATAGCGGACAGCACGGAATTATAGTCTCCCTGTCAGGTAGCGAAAAATGTTTAAAGCTTACTGAATCTAAAGCTGAAAAATCAATAGTCGAAAAAATTGGAAGGCAGGCATACGCAACATTGCCAACTATATATAAACAAGGGCAAATAGATACTATCTTTTGGTACGAAAGAGATTTTTTTACTCCGATCAGCGAAGCTTTAGCAGATGCGATAGACGAAAACATGGATGAAATATATGATTTTTTTGACGAGAGGAAAAATTGGGATGCGGAAAAATCTAATAGTAATTTGTCATATGAGTTTGACGGTAAATTTTTGTCATTCCTTTCACAATTAAAACGTGATTTGCATAAGATAGGGTTGTTGCCATTTAATTGGGATATTGATGGGCTTTCAACCAATACTTACAATAATAAAAACGGTTCTTCCTTCGTTTTAGCAGATTTTTAACAAGCTGCTAACCAAACTGTTTACGAAAGATGAAGCCGACAGGTTGTTAAAAATAGCCGATAAAACGAGATATGAAAAAAATATTTTGGGCGTTTGCTTGCAATATTCAAAATAATGCCTTATATTGCTGCTTTGTAAGGCAACGCTTTATTGTCGTCTAAAAAATAAAATTTTGGATACGATACCGTTATCAGGTACTTAGCGCAAATTTTTTACTAAACCTAACGATATGGAGACTAAGGTGATAATGTGGGTTCAAACAGACGATTCTTATAAAAAGCATTTGTGGGATTTGTGTGCCATTGCTGAAATCGGGGCAGGAGAATGGCTGATACCAGTAAAAAGGTTCTATAGGAGCAACGAAATCCCTCACAGTCAATATAATGTAGTTGTAGGGTCTGTAGACGAGTGTTCGTCTTATCTGGATCAAAATGGGTATGCTGTACCTCCGCCTATAGACATGATTGGGCTATCCTCCGTATCGGGGAGGCGGTTTAGGGTAGAGAGCAAGGATAATTTTTTAGAAAGGTATACTTCATACCCGTATTTTATAAAACCTTATGACATACATAAGGAGTTTCCTGCATTCGTAGCAAAAGACAAAGAGGATGTGTTATAAATAATTCCCCACAAATATAGGTTTTTTTAGAAAAACATTTAAAGTTTTTCTAAAATATTTTATCTTTATATAAAGAATTATTATGATGCAAAGATATAAAAAACTTTCTGAATATGCAAAAGAAAACGGCGTGGTTTACCGCACCGCATGGAATAGGTATAAGGATGGGAAGATTAAAGGGGCTTTTCAGGATGATAGCGGCAATATTTTAGTGCCAGTATTTCCGGCTAAAGAACATAAAGAAGCGGCCCTATATGCCAGAGTATCTAATAGCGGCCGGAAAGGCGATTTGGAACAACAGATGGACAGGATAAGCAATTTTGCCATAAACAACGGATATAGGATAAGCCATGTTGAAAAAGAGATTGCATCTGGAATGAACGATGCCCGGCCGCGCCTTGAAAAGCTTTTATTAAAAGACGATTGGGATATATTGATAGTAGAACATAAAGACAGGCTGGCTCGTTTCGGGTTTAACTACCTTAAGCTTTTGTTAAACAAAAGTGGAAAAGACATATTGGTAATAAACGAAGCCGAAGGCGACAAAGAAGACATACTGAAAGATATGGTTTCGATAATATATTCTTTTTCAGCAAGGCTTTATGGCTTAAGAAGAAAAAAAAGCAAAAAAGAAATTATAACGTTTTTAGAAAGCCAATGATATTAACGGAACGGCATATAATAAAAGAAGGGCATCAACCCTATAAAGAATGCGCAGAGCTATGCTTTAAAAGCAAGAATATATACAACTATTCTTTATATAACATCAGGCAATTTTTTTTTGAACATAAAAAATATATCGGAGTAAAGGCGCTATACCATATGGTAAAAGAATCGGATTGTTATGTTGCCCTCAAAAGAAAAGTGTCTAACCAGGCAATAAAGAAGGCAGATGCTTCTTTTAGGAGCTTTTTTGCTTTGTTAAAAAAGAAAAAGAAAGGAGAATACGAAAAGCCAATAAAGATTCCCGGCTATTTGGACAAAGAAAACGGCAAATATGTATGTACGTTTGAAAAACAGGCTATTAGCAGCCTTTTGTTTAAAAAGCAAAGGCTGCTTCATTTATCTGGGACAAACATCAAGGCCAAAACGAAAATAAAGGAGTGGGATAATATAAAAGAGGTAAGGATTGTGCCCAAACGCATAAGCTGTGTTATCGAAGTAGTCTACAACAAGCCCGTTTTTTCT
>Ga0116143_10001178_pt1 | contig 32815 bp, 23 predicted proteins | sample AD_UKC034_MetaG_FD_89745 | JGI IMG/M metagenome (GOLD analysis project Ga0116143, IMG submission 89745) | Active sludge microbial communities of municipal wastewater-treating anaerobic digesters from USA - AD_UKC034_MetaG | ecosystem: Engineered > Bioreactor > Anaerobic > Digestate | place: USA... | reverse complement strand
TGGATACGAGATAAGCTTTAAAATACCAAAGTAGTTGTTCGCACAAATTAAACTTTTAATCGATTTATGGACACTTGCCTTTTGATGTTTAAAATTAAATTTGATATTGTACCTGTTCAGGCTTATTAAAGTCTGAAGATTACCGCTTGAATATTTATTCTATGGAAGTTATAAATAAAAAATATCAGATGAATCGAATATATTTATTGCCTCTGGTGGTCATCTTGTTCTTTAGCCTTAATTCATGCCATCCCTTGACCAGATTGATTTATGGTGTGCGTCAACCTAAGTTGGTAAAAGCTTCAACTGTTTCAAAATACATGAAGAAGTTGGATATGGATAATGAAATTATTCTGACCCCAAGGGATATAAATTCTTACTTAAAAATTTTAAAAATTGTGGATGGCATTCCTAATCTTCTTGTATTTAATCAGCAAGGGATTGCCCTTAAAGACACAGGAACGAACAGTTGTAATGCTCCTCTATTTGATCAAACTCAAAATGTATGCAGTCTACAGATTCTTTTGAATAGATCTGTTGGCAAATTGGATGAATTTCTTGCCATGCTAAAGCCATTAACGCAAGAGGATTCGCTAAGGTTTGAAGAGGCGAGGAGGAAAGATATAAACTTTACGGCATTTGTATCTTCAGCTCGATACGCAGGTTATTTGAATAAAGATCATGTAAAACCCTGGGTCGATAATTTAAGTGCAATCAATGAATGTAAGCTTAACACTTATATTATAAATATGGATCTGCTTGATGGTGTTTGGACTGAGGAGATGATCAATAACATAAAATATAAGTAATACTCTTATTGGACGAATTTTAATGCAAAGCCAATTCTTAGATTAGAAGGGATCTGTGGGATCAATAAAAGGAAGAATTATTCTACTTCAATTACTAGGTCATCAGACTCAACCATAGAAGCCTCTTCCAGAATCACTTTTTTTACAATCAGATCTTTTGATGCAGTTATTGTTGTTTCCATTTTCATCGCTTCAATGGTAAACAATGGTGAATTCTTAGATAGCTTTTCTCCGGGCTTTACAAATATCTTTGAGAGTCGCCCTTGAAGAGGCGTTCCGATTTGCTTATCTCCGGAAGCCTTTAAGTTCATGGATTTTTTGATCTTGGCCTTGCGATCCTTGATTTCAATTGCACGGGTTTGACCGTTAAGTCTGAAAAACACTGCACGGTTGCCCATTTCATCTGAATGTTCGCTCACGAACAGCAAACGGATCAATACAGTTTTGCCCGGTCCGATTGTTACCATGATCTCCTCATTCGATTTCATTCCGAAGAAAAATGTCGGTGTAGGTAGTGTGTAGACTTCACCGAATTGCTTTTTAAAATCGTAGTAATCTTCAAAAACCTTAGGATAAAATTTCCAACTTAGAAAATCTAAAAAGCTTAAATATCTGTCAAATTTATTTTGAAAGATTTCAAACTCTGCATCGAAATCAACAGGTTTTAAATGTGCATTTGGCAGATCAGTATAAGGCTTTTCATCCTTAAGTATTATTCTTTGGAGATCTTTCGGCCAACCGCCATGAGGTTGTCCAAGGTCTCCTCTGAACATACTTTTCACGCTTTCCGGAAAGGACAGATCGTTTCCACGACTAAAAATGTCTTCCTTGCTCAACTTACTCGTCACCATAAACATAGCAAGGTCACCAACTACTTTCGATGAAGGAGTGACTTTCACTATATCACCAAACATTTCATTTACTTCTTCATAGCTCTTCTTGATGTCATCCATTCTATCAGCGAGACCCATAGAAATGGCTTGTGGTTTTAAGTTGCTGTACTGTCCCCCCGGAATCTCATGATTATAGACTTCTGCCGTACCTGCCTGAAGCCCTGATTCGAAGGGATAGTAGTATTCTCGTACAGCTTCCCAATAATTGGAGAAATCATTTAGGGACCGAATATTGAAATCTAGTTCATGTGGAGTGTTTTTTAATGCTTCCACCAACACATTAAAGTTTGGTTGTGAGGTAAGACCTGACATTGATGCGAGAGCAACGTCTACAACATCTATTCCGGCCTCAATTGCTTTTATGTATGTAGCATTTTGAATCGAAGAAGTATCATGCGTATGAAGGTGAATTGGGATGTCAATTGATTTTTTCAATTCATTCACTAATACTTCGGCAGAATATGGCTTAAGCAATCCTGCCATATCCTTGATGGCAAGAATATGTGCACCTTCATCTTCCAGGCGCTTTGCCAGATCTAAATAATATTGCAGGGAATATTTCTGTCTCTTCGGATCGAGAATGTCACCTGTGTAACAAATACAGGCCTCTGCAAGACCGGTTGTGCGCTCCCTTACAGCCTTAATGCTCACTTTCATGCTATCGAGCCAATTAAGGGAGTCGAAGATTCTGAAAATGTCCACACCATTCTCCCAGCTTTTCTCGATAAACTTTTCTACAAGATTATCAGGATATGATGTATAACCAACCGCATTTGAACCTCGGATCAACATCTGAAGTAGAATATTCGGAACCGCTGATCTTAAAGCTTGTAAACGTTGCCATGGACATTCATGTAAAAATCTGAGTGCAACATCAAAAGTGGCTCCGCCCCAAACTTCCATGCTGAAGGTTTGCGGATGAAGGTGAGCATAACTTTCAGCAGCACGTAGCAAGTCTATTGTCCTGAATCTCGTTGCCAGTAAACTTTGATGGGCATCCCTGAATGTAGTATCTGTGATACCGACCTTTTTCTGGTTCTTCAACCAGGCTGAAAACTTTTCGGGACCAAGATCTTCCAATAATTGTTTTGTACCTGATTTTATTTTTTTTGATCTGTCGTAAACCGGAATTTGCGGTGTCTGAAAAATTTTTGACTGATCAATTTTATTTACATCAGGATTGCCGTTAACCTGAACATCTGCTATATATCTTAATAGTTTCGTACCACGATCTTGCCGTGTGCGTATTTGGAATAGTGCAGGGTACTTCTCTATGAATTTTACAGTTGCAGAACCCTTTTCAAATTCAGGATGAAGAATGACATTTTCAAGAAAGAGAATGTTGGTTTTTACGCCACGTATCCTGAATTCCATCAAAGCGCGATGCATACGCTGTCTGGCTCCTTTTAAAGTTCTTCCTTTTGCCGTAATTTTTACAAGCATGGAATCGAAGAAAGGAGAAACCTTCACTCCTTGATATGAACTACCTTCATCTAAACGAATTCCGTAACCACCTGCATGCCGGTATGCGATTATTGTTCCATAGTCAGGCTTAAAGTCGTTTTGTGGATCTTCAGTAGTGATTCGACATTGTATGGCAAAGCCATTGCACTTAATATTTTCCTGCTTTGGAATATTTATGCGATCCGCATGCAGACTTAAACCATCAGCTATTAAAATTTGACTTCGAACCAGATCAATACCGGTTATTTCTTCCGTAACGGTATGTTCTACCTGAATTCGCGGATTTACTTCAATAAAATAAATTTCTTCGGCAGCATCAACAAGAAACTCAACAGTACCGGCATTATTATAGCCTACATGTTTAGCAAGACTTAATGCATAATTATATAATTTATCTTTTGTCTCCGGTTTGAGGCTTGGCGCCGGCGCGATCTCAACGACTTTTTGAAAGCGTCGCTGAACACTACAATCTCTTTCAAACAGGTGAACAATATTGCCATGTGAGTCACCCAGGATTTGTACTTCAATGTGCTTAGGATCTTCTATAAATTTTTCAATAAAGATTGTATCATCTCCAAAAGCGTTTCCTGCTTCACGTTTGGCTTCCATGAAAGCTTTCTCAAGTTCTTCTTCCTTTCTTATCACCCGCATTCCACGTCCACCACCACCGGCACTTGCTTTAAAAATAATCGGGAGCCCAATTCGCTTTGCTTCAGCAAGAGCTATTGAAGCGGATTCCAGTTTTACCTGATTATCTTCTATCACCGGTACACCACAAGCCCGGGCAACCTCTTTAGATCTCACCTTATCTCCCAGTTGCTCCATGACATCAGCATCGGGACCAACGAAAATGATATTTTCTTCCTTACATCGTCTTACAAAATTGACATTTTCACTCAGGAACCCATAGCCCGGGTGAATAGCCTGAATTTTATTCGCCTTGGCAATTCTTATTATCTCTTCAATGTCCAGGTAGGGTTTCAGTGGTTCATTTTCCGGACCAATTTGGTATGCCTCATCTGCTTTGAAGCGATGAAGTGAGTATCTGTCTTCATAAGTAAAAACGGCAAAGGTGCGGATACCTAGTTCGGATGCTGCCCTGAGCACTCGAATGGCTATTTCACCTCTGTTAGCTACAAGTAATTTTTCTATTTTTTCCATGGGATAAAAGCACTGAGATTGAGCTTCCATCCAAAGGAAATTAATTCCTGCAGTTAAAAATGATCCGGATCAATTTTCTTTGAACATTTTTCTGTTGGTTAATAGGGTCCATGATCAAAAAAGCTTATTAAATTCTTCTTGGTTATATTTAGGAGAAAACAAAAATCCCTTCAACAATGCCTCTTGTTGAAAGGATTTTAAAGATCTATTAAATTTATCTATTTATTTAAAATTCATTTTCTGAGCACCTTCGCTAAGGATGAGTTTAAAATGTCCCGGACCGATAGTCATTGGAGATTTCCAAAGAGTTTTACCTCCTGTTCCAATTTCATTAATGGGAGTATGTGTTGTTTTAGAATCGTAATAGTAGTATCCGCCACCACCGCTTCCCGGACTAAATTTTCTTTCATATGTTGTTCTCATACCAGGTTTGGCTCCCAATTTAAAGGTAACTCCTCCGGTTCCAATTGCAGCAAGAATTTTCATGTCTTTAGTATCAAATACATCAAACATCAGCATTCCATTCTTCTTTGAATAAACAGGCTTAAAAAACATGCAAGTATCACATTCATCAATGATTGCTTTTTCAATAACTTCTTTACTTGTTATTTCAAATTTATGAGGATAAACTTTTGTGATGTCTTCGATGCCTGATTTTTTTCCCAACAAAGCACTGTCTGCCAAAAGTGTTTTGGATTCAACTATTTTAATATTCTCCGTAAAGACATGCGATTCTTTATATACTTCATACTTCATCGAAACTTCTTTGATCTGTGTCATTGTTTTAGCAAAGAAAATAATATCAGCATCATTTACTTCTGTATAAGGTGTATATTCAAATTCAAATAGCTGTGCCTCCTTATTTTCACTATTGACGTACTTAATATGGAATGAATATAAATACAGCATTCCCTGATATTTTGTATCTTTTGTAATCCAACCACATGTTATTATTACTTTATTCTTTACATCATTTAATGCTAATACAGATATTTCTTTTTGTGTTTTAAATTCAACTGTTCCTTTTGTCAATTTCCAATACTTCGCTAGGCTTCTTTTCGCAGCATCATTTAAAGTTTTATTAAATTCCGGATAATCGTCAGCAGTCTCATTCTTTTTATTCGCTTTCTTTTTCGCAGGAACTTCAGGTATGTCATTCTCACTTTCCGGAAGCAGTTCAAAGATAACTCCATGATTTTCTATTTCTGCCAGGGTGGCTTTGTCGATAGAATAAAATTGCCCGAATATATTGAAAGAGCAAAGGGTAAATAATAAAACTACAATAGTTTTCATGTTTTCTTTTTTAGAGAATAATAATATTTGATTTTTATCGGTTAAAACAGTTATTTAAAAATAAACCTTATAATTAAATTTGAGCCAATTACGACTATATTTATTTCTAAAGCAAATTTATTTTTTCTCCGGAATAAAAGGGATAAAATTCCTTAATTATCTTGATCTCAAGATCTTTAATAAGAATATATACACATCAAGCCACAAGCTTATAATTTTCATTGAAAATTATTGGCATTACGAAAATCTATCAAGCTAATTCAAATAGAGAGAGTCAATATTTTATTAATAAAAGTAAATAATAGATGAAACAATAATTAGTTTTTATAAAATGGTGTATATTTCAAGATGTGATCTATTTTAATAATTCTAAAGCTTCTTCAACCTTTTCAACCGGCAATTTGCAAACTCTGTTTTCACATACATATATCAATGTTTTCGGTTCAGCAGTTCTGTACAATAGCAATGGGAGCTCACTTTCCTTAAGCGATCCGGCGAATAAAGTATTGGGGAGGTAATAGCTTTGTAGTTCTTTTCTCTTTTTATGTGCCGAATCTCCAGTGATTACAATTTCACGGAAATCCTGAGTCAAGTTTAACATGAGTATTGCCCAGTTGGAATATCCTGAGCCATATCTTTCCATTTCTTTCACAATATTATGAAGCATTTTTGATGCTGTGTCAGTGAATTTTTTATTTTCAAAGTGAATTCCTAAATTGAATAAAGCCTTTGCCATGGCTGAGTTGGATGCAGGAATCACATTATCCTGAATTTCTTTCTTCCGTGCAATGAGCGCAGGATCCAGGTTAGATGTGAACCAAAAGCTTCCTGCCGTTTCATCATAAAAATGAGTAAATGCATATTCAGCGAATGAGTTCGCTTCGTTTAAATAGATTTCATCAAAAGTACATTCATACAGCGAGAGGAGAGATTCGATCATGAAGGAATAATCTTCAAGATAGCCATTTATTTTAGCTGTACCATTCTTGTAACTATGAAATAAGCCTCCATCCTTGGTTCTCATTTGCCGTAATATCAGTGATGCATTTTTTTTAGCAGCAGATAAAAATTGTTCATCCCCGAATGCTTTGTATGCGTCACAGTATCCGCTAATCATAAGTGCATTCCACGAGACAAGTATTTTATCGTCGAGTCCGGGCCTTATTCGTTTGCTTCTTGCCGTAAGAAGCAATTTTTTAGCTTCAGCTATTAGTGCATTTAATTCACCAGTAGAAACAGAAAATTTCTTTGCAATTTCTTCAGGAGTTTTTTTTCTCAGAAGTATATAATTTTCTTCTTCCCAGTATCCGGTTTTGTTGATGTTAAAATACTCGGAAATAATTTCAAAAGCCTTGGGCGCTTTTAATTCATTTAATACTTCTTTAAGTTCGTCTAATTTCCAAACGTAAAACTTACCTTCTTTTCCTTCCGAATCGGCATCAATGGCAGAATAAAAACCTCCTTGGACAGAGGTCATCTCTCTTTGAATAAATTCCAGCGTTTCATAGACAATTTCCTTGTACAAAGGATTTTTACTTTGCTGATATGCCTTTGAGTACAATGACACAAGTTGTGCATTATCATAGAGCATTTTTTCGAAGTGTGGTACCTTCCAATAAGTATCAGTCGAATAACGGGCAAAGCCGCCGCCTATCTGATCATAGATCCCGCCGTACGCCATTTTCTCTAATGTCAGATTTACATGCTTCAGTACTTCATTGTCGCCGGATGCAACTGCATAGCGAAGGAGAAATTCATAATTATTTCGTAAAGGAAATTTCGGGGCACGATTCGGACCTCCTTCAACTGTATCAAATTGATTTTTCCAGGCAGCTACAATGGCATCCAAATCTTTCATATTAAAGTCAATGGGATCCTCATTAACTTTGACAAGTTCCATCTTATTAATTCCTTGCGTCAATTCTGTTGCATATTCATTCGCCTTCGCCGGATCGTTTTTGTAAAAGGTGCTTAACTGAACTAAAATTTGATTCCAATTGGCAGTAGGAAAATAAGTTCCGCCATATATGGGTCTGCCGTCAGGTAAGGTAAAACAATTCAATGGCCATCCGCCACTACCTGTCATAAGCTGCACCGCTGACATATATATTTGGTCTATGTCCGGCCGTTCTTCACGATCTACTTTAATACAAATGAAATATTCATTCATCAGTTTTGCTGTTGAGTCGTTCTCAAAACTTTCATGCTCCATTACATGGCACCAATGACAGGCAGAATATCCTATAGAAATAAGAACAAGTTTGTTTTCATCTTTTGCTTTTTTCCAGGCTTCTTCTCCCCATGGATACCAATTTACAGGATTGTGGGCATGTTGAAGAAGATAAGGACTTGTTTCATTGATCAGCTGATTTGTATGTTGCATATTCTGTGGTGTCACTCGTTGGCAGGAAAGGAGAGTTAGTATTAAAAGGCTTAGCGTTAATCGCATTTTGTAAAGGTAAAATTGACAATTGATAAAGAAGTACCCATGACTTATTATACGACCGGAGTAAAAATCTTCGGTTTTAGGCTAAGAAAGTAATTTTGGCGCAGGGGATTTCGAAATCTGAAATAAGCATCCATTAAAATGCTGATTTTGTGATAAAAACGGCCTTTTCGAGGGCTATGTTTTTCGCATCATTTTCCTTTTTCATCTACATTTCCCTTTGTTAATCTGAAAACGATCATTATCTTTGCATCCCTTAAAAAACTAGGGAGAATACCGAAAACCTCAATTTTTAGAAAAATGTACGCAATCGTAAATATCGCCGGACAACAGTTTAAAGTAGAAAAAGACCAAACTGTTATTGTACACAGACTTCCCGGTGAAGATGGTAAAAAGCTGGAGTTCAATGATGTAGTTATGGTTGATGACAACGGCAAAGTAAAGGTTGGTAAACCCGTTCTACAAGGTGCAAGCGTTACAGCTAAGATCATTAAGCATCTTCGTGGAGATAAGGTCATCGTCTTCAAAAAGAAGCGTCGTAAAGGCTATCAAAAGTCGAACGGCCACCGTCAGAACTTGACGAAAATAATGATAGACGGAATTAAAGCTTAATTAGTTTCTGAGTTAGATTTAAAATATTAATCAGTAAAAAATAAAATACAATGGCACACAAAAAAGGTGTTGGTAGTTCGAGAAACGGTCGTGAATCACATAGCAAGAGACTAGGCATCAAAATTTTCGGAGGTCAGCATGCGATCGCTGGAAATATAATCGTGCGTCAACGTGGTACAAAGCATTTTCCGGGCGAGAATGTTGGTATCGGTAAAGACCATACTTTATATGCACTCGTTGAAGGTAAAGTTGTTTTCCGCAAAAAATTAAACGAGAAAAGTTTTGTTTCTGTTCAGCCTCTTCAAGCTGAAGCATAATATTTTTTGTTACAAGCTAAAAAGCGGTGAGATTATTTCACTGCTTTTTTTTTGCATTTTTTTTGTTTGATGTTGCTTAGATTGAATTTATCAATGTGAATAATGACATACTGTTTGTTGATTCTTGCAGATCTGCTTATCATATTGTTCCTATAAAATGTAATTTCGCTGCATGAAAAAATCAAGCAGTTTATTGCCCCTTATTATTTTATTCACTATTGCGTTTTGTGTGAGTTTAGTTTTACCCCTAAGGGTTTTTTCTCAAATACCGACACAGGTTATAAGGGGAACAGTAAAAGATAAAGTCAGCCAGGAAAAATTAATTGGAGCCGCTGTATTGTTATTGGATAGCACAATGACAAACGGCTCCGTCTGTGATCTGGAGGGAAAATTTCGTCTTTCAAAAGTGCCCCTGGGCCGCAGAGTCCTTAGGGTAAGCTCTGTTGGATACAAGGAAGCAACAATTGCCGTGGTGCTAACATCCGGAAAAGAAGTTGTGCTTGACATAGAACTGGAACAATCCGTCGTGCAGGGCAAAGAGGTTACAATAGTAGCAGAAAGACAAAAAGATAGGGCAAATAATGAGATGACCACTGTAAGTGCCCGGTCTTTTACTGTGGAAGAAACATCAAGGTATGCTGGTAGTTTAAATGATCCATCCAGGATGGCTGCAAATTATGCCGGCGTTAGCGGTTCAAATGATGCACGAAATGATATTATTATTCGTGGTAACTCTCCTCTTGGACTCTTATGGAGGTTGAATGGCATGGAAATACCTAATCCGAATCACTTTGGATCAATTGGGACAACAGGTGGACCGGTCAGTATTCTGAACAATAACCTTCTTGATAAATCAGATTTTATGACCTCTGCATTTCCGGCTGAGTATGGTAATGCTTTGGCAGGTGTCTTTGATCTTCAGATGCGATCAGGGAATAATGAAAAGAGAGAGTATCTGGCTCAGCTTGGCTTCAATGGTTTTGAATTTGGTGCGGAGGGTCCGCTTGGTAAAAAGGGAGGATCGTATCTGGTCAATTATCGTTATTCAACACTTGGAGTTTTCAAAGCACTTGGTATTGATTTCGGCACCGGTGCTGCCGTGCCTGACTATCAGGATCTTTCATTTAATATCAGCTTCCCAAATTCAAGGGCAGGTAGGTTCTCTATATATGGTATTGGTGGTATTAGTAATGTGGAAGTATTAGACAGAGAAAAAGATACAACTGTCACTGATCTTTATAACGATGGAGAAAGACAGGATGGATATTTTAATAATAACATGGGTGTCGTTGGTATACAGCACCTATACTTTTATAATGCCAGTACCTATTCAAAACTCAGCCTGTCGGCAAGTACATCAGGCGAAAAGTATAAAGTTGATTCGATCAGCGCTGTTGATGAAACTCCTTTTCCTGTTTACCGAAATAATTCGAATCAACAGAAGTATTCAGTTAATTATAGCCTGAATAAGAAATTTAGTTCAAAAGACTATCTGAAATTTGGAGTGATCCTGGATCGATATCAGTACGCATACCGTGACAGTTCCTATGAATTTGACCATTGGCAAAAATGGACGGATTTTGAAGATGGAAATTTTTTATTGCAAGCCTATTCACAGTTGCAACATAAATTTAGCGATCATTTGAGCATAAACATAGGCTTGCATTATCAGCAATTCATGCTTAATAATTCCTATGCCATTGAACCTCGTGCAGGTATCCGTTGGGAAATGAAGGAAGGGCAGGCATTAAGTGCAGGTGCCGGTCTGCATAGTCAACTACAGCCCATGTATATATATTTTCAAAAAACTTATTTGCAGGGAGGGAAGTACATAGAAACTAACAGAGACCTTGATCTTACAAGAAGCAGGCACTATGTTCTTGCTTATGATAAAACGCTTGGTAAAAATATGCGTTTAAAAATTGAGACCTATTATCAAAGTCTATATGACGTACCGGTAGAAATACGTCCGACATGGTACTCTATTCTCAACGAAGGCGCCGATTTCGGAATTGGTAATGTTGATAGTCTGGTTAACGAAGGTACAGGTACTAACTACGGATTGGAATTAACGGTTGAAAAATTTTATAGTCAGGGCTATTACTTTCTTGTTACCGGGTCATTGTTTGAATCAAAGTATAAGGGAAGTGAAGGCATTGAGAGAAATACTGCTTTCAATGGAAATTTTACTGCCAATGTGTTGGGTGGTAAGGAGTGGACTATCAAAGGGAAAAATGTAATTGCCTTTAATATAAAAGCGACTTTTGCCGGTGGTAAAAGATTTCTTCCAATTAACACGAAAGAGAGTGAGCGGTTGGCTGAGACACGTTATGATTATAGTCGGGCATACGAAAATCGGCGTAAGGATTATTTTAGGACTGATATCAAAATTTCTTACAGATGGAATCGTAAGAAAGCCACTCATGAGTTTTCACTTGATGTAGATAATATTTTTAATACAAAAAATATCTGGCAAGAGATCTATGATCCGGGAACAGGTACTGTGAAGACAGAGTATCAGTTAGGTCTATTCCCGATCCCACTTTATCGACTCACTTTTTAATTTTCAGAAAGGTAATCTTGAATTTTTCTGTCTGTCAATTTTTCCTGGATGCTTTGTTTGAGTCGGTTTACCCTACATTTTAATGTAGCTATACTTTAGTTAAATTATAATAAAGTTTGTTAAGGATGTACTAAATGATGCTTCAAACTCGTCATATGAGTTAGGTATGCAATTATTTGTTCAACAATCATCCGATATTTGCATCAGATATTAGTTTATTATTTAAATCAGATCATCATGAAAAAAACATTTATGCTTAGCGCGAGTTTGTTCTTGCTGCTCCTCATTACTCATTCAGTTATCGCAGAGACTCATTCTTACTCTGAAGTAAGAAGTTCTGATCCTTATCATAATATCGCCATGGTCGGAGATGCAGAATTGGTTTTGGTTCCATCCGATAAATTTGAAATTAGTTTAGAAGGTTCGAAAGATCAGATCATCAACATGGTCACCATTTTGAAGAACGATACCTTGTTTATTCAACAAACAAACAAAAAGGACAGGAAAAATTCCCGCACCAGAATTTTAGTATCTGTAAATGGCTTAAAGGCTCTTCATGTGAAAGGAAATACAGACGTCACTGCAAACGGTTACATTAATTCTGATATTCTTACCATAAAGGCCGAACAAGGTGCTGTAGTAAACTTGGATTTAAAAGCTTCTAAAGTTAAATCCAAGACCCTTGGTTTTAATGTTAAGAGATCATCAGAACAAAGGTAATTGTGAGAAAAGACAAAGTGCTATGTTAGGATTCGCCTTTATGATCCGGCATTCGTCAGCAATCAGCTTCGTGTTCAATTAATCACAATAATTAAAAGAGATTTCCCTTTCATCAAATGTTTTGGTTAAACTATAAAAGCTGATAGGGATTAAACCCATGTCGTGGAGGCATGGGTTTTTTTATTTCTGAATTTTATTGAATATTATATTTTTCCCCAACTCAGCTTATCGCCACTTTAAGATAATCCAGAAATGGCTTCATGATTTTAGCTCCTTTTGCAATTTCTTTCACGAAGCTCTGGGATGTAATCACCTTATCAGGTAATTTATGCCATACGATAAAACTATTATGTCTTAGTAATTCTATTTCAGGATGTTCTTTATCATATCCTTTCGGTGTTGTCTTTAATTTGTATTCAGGTGCAAGTCCTCCAAAATATTTTTTGAAAGCAGGATTTGCCAGCGTTTTTTTCAAAGGTTTTGAATTATAATCTATTTCCTGTCTGATTTTCTTTAGTTCTTCCCCCGGTGGCATCCACATACCACCTGCAAGAAAAGAATTTCCAGGTTCAATATGTAAATAGTAACCGGGTTCTATGGCTTTTTTCCCATTGGCATTAATACTTGCACCCATATTGACTTTGTAAGGTGTTTTATCTTTTGAGAAGCGGACATCTTTATAGATCCTGAAGACACATTTTTTAGGATCTAATCCTCCAATAGGTTTATCAAAACTACTGATAGACCGGATGACTTCTCCGACGCACTTCTCCATATTTTCTTTGGCAGCAAGGTATTCATCCTTATGCTTGTCAAACCATTCTTTGTTGTTGTTCTTCTTTAATGAGCTTAGAAAGCGTAGTGTAGCAGGGGATATCATATATGTTTGCTGATTGATGATTAGTTTTATTTTCAAAGTTCGTAAAATATCGTTGATCTGCGAATGTTAAAGTCAAATTTTACTTGATTACCTTAGCAACAATTTTTAATCAGAGAACTATGTCATACCCTTATATCCCGTATTCAATACCTGAAATCAATGCTGAAGAAATGATCCAAAAGAGTAAAGAGTTTTTTCAGTGGATGAATATGCGCCGTACCGTCAGAGACTTTTCCGATAGGGTCGTTCCGGTTGAAGCAATTGAAAACTGTATTAGGACGGCATCAACAGCACCTTCCGGAGCGCATAAACAACCATGGACATTTTGTTTAATAAGTAACACTGAAATTAAAAAACAGATCCGAAGGGCTGCTGAAGAAGAGGAGTATAAAAGTTATCATGGGCGAATGACCACAGAATGGCTGGAAGATCTGGCTCCCTTAGGAACAAATTGGGAAAAACCTTTTCTTGAAAAGGCACCCTGGATCATTGTTGTTTTCAAGAGAGTTTATGAAATAAAAGAAGGGCAGCAACGAAATAATTATTACGTACAGGAATCAGTCGGACTGGCATGTGGATTTTTATTGATGGCATTGTATAATGCCGGATTGGTCGCATTGACGCATACTCCGAGCCCGATGAATTTTTTAAGCACCCTTTTGGATAGACCTGCAAATGAGCGGCCATTTTTACTCATTCCAGTTGGTTATCCTGCCTCAAATGCGACCGTGCCTGACCTGAAACGTAAAAGCCTGGATGAGGTTCTTGTTCGGTTTCGTTAAGAATTGTAGCCGGATAAATTATTATTATCTCTTATTTATCCCCGTTTATCTTCAGAATATCGGGGAATAAAGCGCATAAAAATCCTTAAATAACTGCTTAAAAAGCGTATTTTTGCAGCTTATAATTCAATTTTATGCTGCAATTAAGCGTTATAAGAGAAAACTCACGTGAGGTTATAGAAAGACTTGCTGTCAAAAATTTTGATGCAAAAGAGTTGGTTCCCTTGATCCTGAAATTGGATGAGGACAGAAGAGCTGTGCAAAATGAACATGACTCACTTTTGAATCAACAGAATACATTAGCTAAAGAGGTTGGTGAACTTTATAAAAAAGGCATGAAGGCAGAAGCTGATGATTTAAAGAATAAAAGTGCTGCACTCAAACAAACTTCACAGTTGCTTAATGAAAAACTTTCTGCCATAGAAGAAAGCTTACATCTGGAGTTGGTGAAACTTCCTAATCTCCCTTCTGCGAACGTTCCAAAAGGGCGAACTCCGGAAGATAATACGGTAGTTCATCAGGAGGGTATAATTCCGGAACTTTATGAGGGTGCCCAAGCACACTGGGATCTCACCAGCAAATACGATATCATCGATTTTGAACTGGGAGTTAAACTTACAGGCGCCGGATTTCCTGTCTACAAAGGAAAAGGAGCTCGACTGCAAAGAGCATTGATAAACTATTTTCTTGATAAAGCAATCGAGGCAGGTTATAGAGAGATTCAACCTCCGATTTTAGTCAATAAAGATTCCGCATATGGAACCGGACAATTACCCGATAAAGATTCACAAATGTACCATGTTGGACTTGATGAATTTTATCTCATCCCCACGGCAGAGGTTCCGGTGACAAATGTTTTGCGTGACATTATTTTAAAAGCCGACGAATTACCGGTGAAAATGTGTGCCTATACTCCTTGTTTCCGACGTGAAGCAGGCAGTTATGGTAAAGATGTAAGAGGATTAAATCGTTTGCACCAGTTTGATAAAGTAGAGATCGTTCAGGTACAGCATCCCGATAATTCCTATGATATTCTGGATGAAATGGTGGAACATGTTTCATCATTGTTACGTGCATTGCAATTGCCCTTCAGGATTCTAAGATTATGCGGAGGAGATATGAGTTTTGCATCAGCTCTGACCTATGACTTTGAAGTGTATTCTGCTGCTCAAAAGAAATGGCTCGAAGTGAGCTCAGTTTCTAATTTCGAAACATTTCAATCTAACAGGATGAAATTGCGTTTCCGCACAGGAACAGATAAACCACAACTGGCACATACATTAAATGGAAGTGCACTGGCCTTACCTCGAATTGTTGCAGCCTTGCTTGAAAACAATCAGACTGAAAAGGGTGTTATCATTCCCGATGCCCTTCGTTCTTATACAGGTTTCGACAGCATTTCATAAGAAATAAATAATCATGCATTTGACAACAAATTATTTCCTGACAAAATTCAACATCATTTTACTTTCCGGGATGTTTGTGTTAAGTATGCTTTCAAATCAGGCTTCCGGTCAAACCATGCAAGATCGTGCATTGGCAGATCAGTACATGGCTTCCTTAGAATATGACAAGGCTGCCGAGATCTACGATAAAATTTTTGATAAAGATCCTTTTGGCACTTATTCTAATTATTTAAAGTGTCTTTTCGGATTGAAAGACTACAAAGAAGCTGAAAAGATCGTCAGAAAAATGTCTAAGCGACAACCTGAAAATTTGACGCTTATTTCAGATTTGGGTTATATATATTTCTTGCAGGAGGATGACGCAAAAGCACGCGAACAGTACGACAAGGCAAGAAAATTACTTAAACCTGATCAGGGCTCTATCATGAGCCTTGCGAATTCGTTTGTTCAACGGCAATTGTATGATGAAGCATTGGCAACTTATCTGGAAGGCCGCAAATTGATGAATAGTATGTATGGCTTTTACTTTGAGGCTGCAGAGATGTATTATCAGAAAGGCGAATTTGAAAGTATGATCAATGAATATCTTGATGCCGTTGCGGATAATCCCATGGTTCAGCAGAATGTGTTGAATATACTTCAGGCACGTGTCGGTTTCGATCCGGAGAATACAAGAAATGACCTTTTGCGCACATCGCTCCTCAGAAAGATTCAACGTAACCCCGACTACACAGTTTTTTCAGAAATGTTGATATGGCTCTTCGTGCAACAAAAAGATTTTCCCTCTGCACTGATCCAGGCCAAAGGATTAGATAAAAGACAAAAAGAAGATGGGAACCGAATATTAACCTTGGGAAATTTAGCTACTGCAAATTTGGATTTTGAAAGTGCAATTAACTGTTTTCAATATGTTGTAGATAAAGGACCATCTTATCCCAATTACATTCCTGCAAGAATGGAATTGTTAAACGTAACAAACAAAAAGATTACATCAGGCAATGAGTATACTCTGGCCGAATTAAAAAAACTTGAACTTGATTACGAAACTACTTTGGGAGAATTAGGTCGTTCAGCCAAGACAGCAGGGCTTATACGCGGGCTTGCTCATCTGAGAGCTTTTTATCTTGATGATCCGGACTCAGCCATGACTGATCTTGATGAAGCAATCGATTTTCCGGGACTGAGCAAACAGGTTCAGGCTGATTGTAAACTGGAACTTGGTGATATTTTATTATTCACCGGAAATGTGTGGGATTCTGATTTGCTATACGCTCAGGTTGATAAGGATTTTAAAAATGATCCATTGGGTCAGGAAGCTAAATTCAGAAACGCCAGACTGGATTATTTTCGTGGAGACTTCCTCTGGGCTCAGGCACAGCTTGATGTACTTAAATCTGCGACTTCTCAATTGATAGCTAATGATGCATTATCCCTCTCACTTCTGATAGCGGATAATATTGGATATGATAGTACATTTGATGCCTTAATGCTCTATTCACGAGCTGATTTATTGAGTTACCGCAATAAGAATGATGAAGCCTTGGCCCTTCTTGACTCACTTCTTTTTGATTATTCCGGTCATAGCCTGACTGACGAAGTTTATTATAAGGCAGCCAAAATTTATGATGCCAAGCGTGAATGGCAGATCGAAGACTCTTTATATAACAGAATACTGGAGGAGTTCCCGGATGATATTTTGGCTGACGATGCACTTTTTCACAAAGCAGAGTTACATGAGAAAAAATTTAAGGATGGAGCCAAGGCAATGGAGTTGTATCAGGAATTGTTGACTAAATATCCCGGAAGCTTGTTTGTCGTGGAAGCACGTAAGCGATATCGTTCCTTACGAGGAGATTTTCTAAATTAATTTAATTGTTTTATGATTATCTACAATGTAACTGTAAATATTGAAGAGTCTGTACATGCAGAATGGCTGGCCTGGATGAAAGAAACGCATATTCCGGATGTAATGGCAATCGGGATTTTTACTGAGAATAGAATTCTGAAACTTATAGGTGATGAAGATTCAGGGGGGCACACCTATGCAATTCAATATACTTGTCCAAGTATGGAATTATACAATGTTTATCAGGAGAAACATGCTCCGGCTTTACAAAAGGTGCATGTAGATAGATACAAAGATAAATTTGTCGCTTTTCGCACTTTGCTTGAGGTGGTATGATAATAAATCATCAACAATGTCTGTACAGGCAAAAAAACATTTAGGTCAACATTTTTTAAAAGACCCAAATATCGCAGGAACAATTGTAGATGCACTGGGACGACGTGCTGACTATAAAACAATTATCGAGGTTGGTCCGGGAATGGGAATTCTTAGCGAATTCCTCTTTAAGATTCAAGGCAAAGATATTTTCCTTATAGAACTCGATACAGAGTCTGTTCAGTTTCTTCAAAAGAGATTTCCTGATAAACATGATAAAATCATTGAAGCAGATTTTCTTCGGCTGGATCTGACAACAATAACAAAAGATCAGTTTGCCATCATTGGTAACTTCCCATATAATATTTCCACACAAATTTTGTTTAGTGTTCTTGACCACAGAGTGCAGATACCTGAGGTTGTAGGAATGTTTCAGAAGGAAGTTGCAGAGCGAATTGCTTCCGGGCCCGGCAATAGAGATTATGGGATACTTAGTGTGCTAATGCAAGCTTATTATGAAGTTGAGTTATTGTTTACGCTTAATCAGGAAGATTTTAATCCACCTCCTAAAGTAAAATCAGCAATACTGCATTTTCAAAGAAAAGAAAACTTCACACTTGGTTGTGATGCCGTTCTATTTAAGAGAGTAGTCAAAGCAGCTTTTAACCAACGCAGGAAGACCTTGAGAAATGCATTATCAGTCTTGAATGGAAAAGAGGCTTTATTGCATGTGCCCTTCCTTGATTTACGTGCGGAGCAATTAAGTTGGCAACAGTTTGTGGAGTTGACAAATAATATTGCGGCATATGAGCAAAATAATAAGAAATAGGATTGTTCCCTTGAGTTTTCAATAAATTTATTTCAATTTGCAAATCATTTACTAAGGTATGAAAATACTGTTCATCGACGCAGTTCACCCATTACTTGAAATATCTTTAAAGCAGAAAGGTCATCAATGTATTGATGGGTCAACTATGACGATGCAGCAATTGTTGGAACATCTTTCATCAATTGAAGGCATTGTGATCAGGAGCCGTATTCGTATAGACAGGCAATTTCTTGAGTCAGCTTCAAGGTTAAAATTCATTGCACGTGCTGGGGCAGGAATGGAGAATATCGATACAGAGGCTGCAAAAGAGTTAGGTGTAGTATGTTTAAATGCTCCGGAAGGAAACCGTGATGCAGTAGGTGAGCATGCAATGGCTATGTTATTATCACTTCTGAATAATTTGAAAAAGGCTGACGATGAAGTAAAAAATGGAATATGGAAGAGAGAAGAAAATCGTGGTCTCGAATTGAAAGGAAAAACGGTTGCATTGATAGGCTATGGAAATACAGGAAGAAGTTTTGCAAGAAAACTCAGTGGTTTTGAATGCCAGGTTCTGGCTTGTGATCAGTACATCTTTGGATTTTCTTCGGGACATGTGAAGGAATCATCAATGCAGGAAATTTATGAAAATGCAGATATCCTAAGCCTGCATGTTCCTTTGACTGATGAAACAGAATACATGGTCAATAAGAGCTATTTGCAAAATTTCAAAAAGAATATTTACTTTATTAATACTTCAAGAGGAAAATGTGTTCGCACAGAAGATCTCGTTCACATGATGAAGATTGGTAAGGTACTTGGTGCATGCCTGGATGTTTTGGAGTATGAAGATCTTTCATTTGAAAAATTTGACCTGCAGCATGCCAATTTCAGAAATTCGGATACATGGAAGTACCTCATCGATTCTGAAAGGGTTGTTCTCACACCTCATATAGCAGGGTGGACCTTTGAATCACATGAACGAATATCAGAAGTGCTGTTCCGGAAAATCGAAGCACTGGAATTACACAAATAGTTCCTTTATTTTTTTAGGCCTTCCGGTTCATGAAGAACCAACTGAGCAGTATGCCTGCTTCTTTGTTCAAGTAAAATTTCCTTTCCTTTCAATAGTGCTTCAATTGTTGAAGGGTAATAGTGTCTTATTGTGATGAGTCTTAAATTCTCATTGTAAAGTACATGAAAGTCTAGTTTTAATCTTTCAATGAGATGAGGGATTTTGAAAGGATCATTGTCCATGCAAACTGAAAAGGTAATCGCAGAATTTTGCATTAGATTAATTTTAATGTTCAACTCAGCGAAAATGTGATAAATTTTGGAAAGGCTTTCTTCTGCGATAAAAGAAAAGTCTTTTGAGGAAATGGATAAAAGAATTTGTTTCGTTTTAAAAATAAAGCAAGGAACTAATGGTTTAGTCGATGCATAGGCAGCAATGCTGGTCCCTTTATCAGCCGGTGATTTGAAGGAACGAACTCTCAAAGGAATATTTTTATTTTCAAGAGGCTTGATAGTTTTCGGATGAATTACAGTAGCTCCATAATAGGTAAGCTCTATGGCATCATGATAACTGATCTCGTCGAGTTTTACTGCTTCATCTGAAAATTTTGGGTCTGCACTTAAGACGCCGGGTACGTCTTTCCAAACGACCATTTCAGTTGCATTCAGGCAATAAGAAAATATTGCTGCCGTGAAGTCAGATCCTTCTCTGCCTAGAGTAGTCGTATAGTTTTCGGATGTGCCTCCAATGAATCCCTGAGTGATGATAAAGTTGGATCGCTTTTGTAAATTTGGAATTCTCTCATTCATCAAACGTGTACTTAATTCCCAATTAACCTGTGCATCACGATAGCGATTGTTTGTTTGAAGTACGTCTCTTACATCCAGCCATTCATTTGTAATGCCAATTGCTTTCAAATAGGCACTGATTATTTTTGTGGACATCATCTCACCCTGTGAGACTATCTGGTCGTAGATGAAATTATATTCTCTGGAAGGCTCTTCCTCGAGAACCCATTCTATTTCTGTAAAACAATTCTCAATATCATTTCTTACCGGATGATCTGACTTAAAATCTAAACCTTCAAGTATGGAGAGATGATAACTTTTTACTTCATTCAAATATTTAATTAAGTCTGGGGATTTTGACATATATGACTCCACAACAAGTTCAAGTGCATTTGTAGTTTTCCCCATCGCCGAAATAATTACGACGACTTTTTCGTCTTTATATTGTGAAAGTATATTGGCTACATTTTGAACTGCCTCTGCATCTTTTACTGATGCGCCTCCGAATTTAAAAATCAGCATGTACAGGTATGTTGTCGGTTATTTAATTATTAGTTGCTATAAATCGGCCGGCTTTGTGTCAAATTCTTTAATTTGATCAAAAGATAATTTGCAATTCAACCAGTCGTCTTCAATACTTGCATTCAATTTTTTATAAAAGTTGATTGCCGGTGTATTCCAGTTAAGTACTTGCCAATGCACTTGTTGTGCTTTCATGGCCTTTGCTTCTTCGATGAAGGCTTTAAAAAGTTTACTGCCGAGTCCTTTTCCTCTCATAGATTCTGTGATCACAAGGTCATCAAGGTATAAGCCTTTACCTTTCCACGTAGAGTATTTAGTGAAATATAATGCTACACCTATGATTTTATCTTCCAGCGTGGCAACGAAAAAGGAGAAAACAGGCTTGGGTCCAAAACCATCTTCTTCCATTTTAGACAAGGTGTTTGTTACTTCTTCAGGAGCCTTCTCGAATAATGCAAGTTCTTTTATCAAATCGAGCACTTCGGAGAGATCCTCTTTTTTTCCTTTCCGGATAATGAAATTCATTCAGCAATAATTATTGGTCTTTATTAGTATAATTCTCTGACTCGAATAGTATGTTTGACTTCTTTCAATTCTTCTAATGCTTTTGATGACGTTTTTTTGTCGACATCTAATACTACATATCCGATTTGACTATTTGTTTTTAAATATTGTCCAAGGATATTCACATTAAGTTTAGATAATTTACTATTGATCTCACCTAAGACACCCGGAACATTTTTATGTATATGTAGCAAACGGTGTGCATCAAGTTGAACCGGCAGACTCAGTGCAGGTATAGACAAGGACCCTGTACTAACTCCGGTCTCTAAAAAGTTAATAAGTTTATTGGCAACGTCAATTCCTATGTTTTCTTGTGCTTCTACCGTGGAGCCGCCAATATGTGGAGTTAGGATTACATTACCTAGCTTTTGAACCGGTGTTTTAAATTCTTCTTTATTATTTTTGGGTTCCTGAGGAAAGACATCTGCTGCAAATCCTGCGAGATGTTTTGATTCAATGAACTTTTTAACCGATGATATATCAACGACATCACCTCTGCTCAGATTGATTAAGCTGCTACCGGGTTTCATTTTTGCCAATCTGCTTTCATTGATAAGGTTTTTTGTTGCAGCGCCTCCGGGAACATGCACAGAAATTATATCAGATCGTTTGAGGAGATCATCAAGTGATTTTACCTGAATTGCATTTCCGAGAATTAGTTTTGGTTCAACATCATAAAAAAGAACTTTCATACCAACACTTTCAGCAAGGACCGAAACCTGTGATCCAATATGTCCATAGCCAATGATGCCGAGTGTTTTGCCCCGGACTTCATAGCTATTCGAACTATCTTTCATCCATTTACCTTTATGGGCAGCTTCACTCTTTTCGAAAATTCTTCGAAGTAAATTGATGCAATGTGCGATAACCAATTCAGCAACCGAACGTGTATTGGAATAGGGTGAATTAAAAACTGCTATGCCATTATTGGTTGCTGAGGACATATCAATTTGATTCGTTCCAATACAAAAAGCTCCGATGCCAAGCAATCTCCCGGCATCTTTTAGTATATTCTCTGTAATTTGTGTTTTTGATCGTATCCCCAACAGATGTGTTTCAGCGATTTTTGCCTTTAATAGTTTCTGGTCCGGCGAACCGGACATTTGTTCAATGTTTGAATAGCCAAATTCTTTAAATAATGCAACAGCTGAGGGGTGTACCCCTTCAAGTAAGAGGATGTTTATTTTTTCCTTGGGAAAAGTAGTTTTCTTTTTCATACAAAGGCATTTACCAAATTGCTCAGATCAAGGGGCGAAGATAGTTGATTTCAGCCTCATTTTTCCTGAATATTGCTATGAGATTGGGGATAAATTTAAAGAAAAGAGCGTAGAGATTCTTTGGTATTTCTTAGCTTTGCCCCATAACAAGAACACACACATTATGAATAAAGTAACCACGCTTGGTCAGTTTATTATTGAACGACAGTCTGACTTTCCTTATGCAAAAGGTGAACTATCAAGACTTCTCAGAGATATTGGTATTGCTGCTAAAATTGTCAACAGAGAAGTGAATAAAGCCGGTCTTGTAGATATACTAGGGGAACACGGTGTTGTTAATGTGCAGGGTGAAGATCAAAAAAAATTGGATGTTTATGCTAATGATCAATTTATCGCAGCACTCAGTGCCGGAGGTGAAACATGTGCAGTGGCCTCGGAAGAGAATGAAGAGCTTGTGCATATCGATAGTCACGTTTCCCGTAATGCAAAATATATAGTGTGCGTTGACCCTTTGGACGGTTCATCCAACATCGATGTAAATGTTGCCATAGGAACAATATTTTCAATTTACCGGAGAACTTCTTTCGGCGGATCAGTGGAAGAAAAGGATTACCTCCAAAGAGGAAACGAACAGGTTGCTGCCGGTTATATTATTTACGGATCTTCTACAATGCTGGTTTATACTACTGGTAAAGGTGTTAATGGCTTTACATTGGATCCAAGTATTGGTGAGTTTTGTTTATCTCATCCGGATATGAAAACACCTAAATCCGGAATAATTTACTCTATCAACGAAGGAAACTATGTTCATTTTCCTGATGGTGTTAAGCAGTACATAAAATATTGCCAGGTGGAAGATGCAGCCACAAATCGCCCTTACGGCTCCCGTTATATTGGCTCCCTGGTAGCTGATTTTCATCGCAACCTTTTGAAAGGGGGAATTTTTGTTTATCCTTCAACCTTGAAATCACCAAAAGGTAAATTGAGATTATTGTATGAGTGTAATCCATTGGCTTTTATCATTGAACAAGCGGGTGGTAAGGCTTCCAATGGTTTTCATCGCATCCTTGATATCCAACCTGATTCATTGCACCAGAGAACACCTCTATTTATCGGATCTTCTGATATGGTAACAGTAGCTGAAGAATTTATGCATAAACATTCGACTGTTGAAGCGAAATAAAAAATTGCCGGAAATCTGCGAATTAAGATCGGGTAAATTTATTTAAAAGAGATATTAGCCCGGAGCTGCAATTAAAAATACTTCTTGAATTTTCGGGGTTAATTTTATCAGTCCTGCTTTTCCTGATCCAATCTGATGCGAAAAGCATAGGCAACTTTTATTAAGTAGCCATCATTCACATGAAGATCGTTATACCTTGTTTCGCCTGAAATTCTCGTTCCCGGTTTGTATTTTCTTAAGATACTGTGACCTGCTTCTATCGTGAAAACATGTTTTTTAGCGAGATAAATATCGGCAAGAGCTTTTAGGTGATTGTCATTAATTCGAATAAATGAATCATCTGTGCCACGATAACTATTCGTAATTGAACGAAAGGCAAGTCCAACATTAATGTATTTGCCTAACTTATATTCAAGATTCATACTTCCGGGTAGAACACCAAATAGATTTAACCTCTCATTAATATTCCAATCAATTCCTGCAAGCGGAAGAATAAAGGGACCAAAAAATTCTGAATTATAATATATACCGAATTTGTATTTTAGATTTTGTCTTTTTTTGATCGTTTGAAGAATGGCTCCTCCAACTTGTAAATTATTACTGGAGATAGAATTCTTCGGGTAAGCATTAGTCCGGCCGATCAGGACAAAACTGGTCTTTAATTTATCATTTTTCCATTGTTTTATCCAGGCAAAAGATAATAAGAGCGAGTTCATATCAATTTCTCTGTCGGCCCATTGTCTATATTTCAGGATTGAGTAGGAGGCTCCGATCGCTAAGACGTCCTTCCTGATTTTTAATGGTAGTGATAGATCAGAGGAGAAAAAATATGTATGCGTTCCTGTATTATCTTTGGATCGATCATCGATAGGTTTGCTCAGTTGGCCCTGAATGTTCAAAAGGTCAACATAAGGCTGAGCTTCTGATGTGAATGATCCGGCCCTGAGAACAATGAATATTAAAAGTCCGAATTTTTTCAATTTGAATATTTGGGCCATTGGATAGTCGAAAGTATATAATCATGTTTACATATTTGACCTTTGGCAAAAAAAATATGTATATATCCTGAGAATGTCCGGGAGAGTATAATTGTATCCGGAATATAAATATTCTAAGGTATTTTTTTCATTCTGATTCTTTCTTTGCACTTTTACGGCGGGAAGAAATTCCTAATTCTATGGATCGTCTTCAATTGCTGGGATTATATACATCCCGGCCTGCTGTCATTTCAATTGGTTCAAAGCTCGTCGAGCCTATTGCGCATCGAATTCACTTAAATGGTTTATGTGGATCCTCTGATGCGATGATCGCTGCTGCCGTTTTTTCAAAGAGCAACAGCACACAACTGTATGTCCTGAACGACAAAGAAGAGGCTGCTTATTTCATGAACAATTTGGAGAATATTCTGGGAGAGAATCAGGCTTTTCTGTTTCCTGCATCCTCAAGAAAACCTTTTGAAATCGCTGAGCAGGATAAAGCAAGCGTGCTCTTACGTGCGGAAATTTTGAGCAGACTTAATAGAAATTCTAAAACTGCTATTGTCACTTATCCGGAAGCACTTATAGAGAAGGTGGTCACGCGCCGTAATCTTGAATTGAATTCAATTGAAATGAGAATTGGTGAGAATGTCTCCATTGATTTTATCAGTGAATTCCTGCTTCATCATGATTTTGAAAATGTTGATTTTGTTGCACAGGCAGGCGAATATTCAGTGCGGGGAGGTATTGTGGATATCTACTCTTTTGCAAATGAATTACCCTACAGAATAGAATTCTTTGGTGACCAGGTTGAAAGTATCAGGACATTCAGTCCTGAAACTCAGCTTTCTGTTCAGGCAATGAACCATGTAACCATCATGCCAAATGTGCAGACGAAACTTTTAGAGGAAAGTCGTTCATCATTCTTTGACTTCATTCCGGGAAACTCTCCAATATGGTTTAAAGACCTGCAAGGAGTTATGAGCACACTTGATCTAAGTTATTCAGGTGCTGATCAGAAGGCCGGTGATCATGGAAAGGAAGCTTACCGTCTTCATTTTGATTCTCCTGATGAAGTATTGCAACATCTTGATAAAAAATCAATCATCGAATTCGGAAATCGATTTTATTACACCAATGCTGAATCGTATGCATTCAAGACCAGTCCGCAACCTTCATTTAATAAAAATTTCGATTTTCTTATAGAGAATCTCCTGAAGAATGAAGATAAAAAGATTAGTAATATAATTTTTGCTGACTCTGCCAGACAGATTGAGCGATTGTATTCAATATTCGAAGACCTTGAAAAGAAACATAAAATTACGCGAAAGGTTAACTTTAGTACTATGCTCTTTTCACTTCATGAGGGATTTATCGATGAAGATTTAAAATTGGCTTGCTACACTGATCATCAAATCTTCGATCGCTATCACCGCTTCAGGTTAAAGAAAAATTATAGCCGTTCGGAAGCCCTCACTTTGAAAGAATTGTCATCTCTCAAGCCGGGTGATTATGTAACTCATATTGATCATGGCGTTGGAAGATTTGCGGGTCTTGAAAAAATTGAAGTGAACGGGAAACCGCAGGAAGCAGTAAGGCTGGTTTATAAGGACAATGATATATTATATGTTAGCATACATTCATTACATCGAATAGCCAAGTATACCGGAAAGGAAGGTGCAATACCGTCTTTGCATAAGTTGGGGTCGAAAGCATGGGCTACCCTAAAGCAAAAAACAAAGAAACGTGTTAAAGATATTGCCAAAGACCTTATCGCTTTGTATGCTAAGAGAAAAGCTACCAAAGGATTTGCTTTTAATCCGGATACTTACCTGCAGAATGAACTTGAAGCAAGTTTTATCTATGAAGATACTCCTGATCAGGAAAAATCAACCATGGATGTCAAGAAGGATATGGAGAAAGCCTATCCTATGGATCGCCTGATATGTGGCGATGTGGGTTTTGGCAAAACTGAAATTGCCGTCAGGGCAGCTTTTAAAGCCGTCACTGATGGGAAACAAGCAGCGGTTCTTGTTCCAACCACGATCCTTGCATTGCAACATTATAATACCTTCCGGGATCGTCTGAATGAATTTCCCTGTACCGTTGACTACATCAACAGATTTAAAAGTCCTGCACGTCAAAAGGAAACTTTACAAAAATTGTCTGAAGGAAAAATAGATATAATAATTGGAACGCACCGATTGTTAGGAAAGGATGTTCAATTTAAGGATCTCGGATTGATGATCATCGACGAGGAGCAAAAATTTGGTGTTGCAGCTAAAGAAAAATTGAAATCATTACGCGTGAATGTTGATACGCTTACACTAACCGCAACTCCGATTCCCCGTACACTTCAGTTTTCATTAATGGGTGCAAGAGATTTAAGCATCATCAATACACCGCCTCCGAACCGTTATCCTGTGACAACTGAAATACATCTCTTTGATGAAAAAGCAATACGTTCTGCCATAGAATATGAAATGTCAAGAGGTGGGCAGGTGTTTTTTGTCCATAACAGAGTTCAGGATATCCATGATATTGCAGACATGGTACGACGCCTGGTTAAAGATGCTAGGGTGTCAGTTGGCCATGGACAAATGGATGGCGATAAACTTGAAGAAATTTTGCTTGACTTCATTGAAGGAAATAGTGATGTATTAGTAGCTACAACTATCATTGAGTCTGGACTTGATATCCCGAATGCGAATACGATTATTATTAACCAAGCTCAGAATTTCGGTTTGAGTGATTTGCACCAAATGCGGGGTAGGGTAGGAAGGTCTAATAAAAAAGCTTTTTGTTATTTGCTCACTCCACCTTTGACGGTTTTGACTTCCGAGGCAAGACAGAGGCTCAAGGCAATTGAAGAATTTTCAGATCTGGGTTCCGGATTTAATATTGCCATGCGTGATCTTGATATCAGGGGGGCAGGGAATTTGCTAGGCGGAGAACAAAGTGGTTTTATTTCTGAGATCGGTTTTGAAATGTATCACAAGATCCTTGATGAAGCAGTGCAGGAACTGAAAGATAATGAGTTTGCCGGTGTTTTTGAAGAGCTGCCAATTCAGGAGAGGAAGTTCGTCAGTGAATGCCAGATCGATACTGATCTGGAAATCTTGCTACCTGCCAATTATGTCAATAGTGTTTCTGAACGATTACTTCTTTATAAAGAACTTGATAGTTTAAATTCCGAAGAACAGATCGTCAACTTTGAACAAAAACTTACCGATCGTTTCGGACTTATTCCGCCTCAGGCAGTTGCATTACTTGACACAATAAGACTTAGACAGTTTGCAGAGAAACTAGGCTTTGAAAAGATCATACTGAAAAATAAAAGATTTATCGGATATTTTGTCACAAACCCTGCTTCACCTTTTTATCAGTCGGAAATATTTTCTTCGATTCTCAAATATGTGCAGACGAACAGTCAGAAAGTAAGACTTAAAGAGGAGAAAAAGAAATTATCCTTGACCATTAGAGACATAGCAACAGTTGAAGCTGCTAATACAATTCTTAAAAAACTCATATAAAAGTTAAAGCTGATCTATAGATTTATGAATCAAGAGTTATTTTTATTCTTCCTTCAGCCAACTCAAAAATAATCAGTTTACCATCTATTGAGTGCTTGCCGCCTCCTTCTACAGAGATCGGAGTACTTCTTAAAGGAAGCATAATAGCCAGTCCTTCCATTCGTTTAGGCACATTCACGAATACCACACGACGACCACCTTCATAATTGATATCCAAACTAACTTCATTGCGTGCAGCCCACCACAAGCCGAAGTCACGAATAGTGCCGAACCATGCATCATCTTTCATGGCATTGACAAACTCCTTTTGAACTCTCAAGCCTATTTTATTTGGATGCACCTGTCCGATATAACAACCCCCATAAGAAGCAATTTTTTTAGCCAGACTGATGGCAGAAGCTGCACGGTCGAAAGTATAAGGCGGAAACTCATCACCGTTTGTAACAGGGAATTCAAATGCGTCCAATTCAGAATCGTACTCCCTGTTATAATTCAGCTGATATGGAAAATGTGAAAGTGCGGAATTAGCAGATGTAGAACTACTGAATCTATAACCGCTTCCCAGTAAACTTTGAGGGTAGGTGAATGGTGTATAAAGGTAGGTCGAACGAAAACACAATGTGTTTATATTCGGTAACATTCTGTCAATCAGAAATCGACTAACTCTCATTTCTCCAAATATGCTGGCACCATAAGTTTTATCCCAGGCTATCACATATGGTTTATAATCCGGGTAAATCTCAGCTCCTGTTCCTTGATCCAGCTGATCAAAAGTAGGACTACCACTTACTCCATTGCTCTGAATATCCATACCAAGGTCGTGCAAGCCTTTTATAATCTTAAAATCTTCGTTTGAACTGAAGATATATGATTTTCTATCCTTGATATATTTTGTTTGAATGAAATAGGTAGAACGAATACCAAGTTTTTTTTCCTCCTCTGCATATGCCAGAGAATTCTCAAGTGCACGGTGAAAGTTTATATTGTGTGTGATACATACCGCAAGATTTTTGTTGTAAGGAACTGTGCAGACGAATGCAGAATTTCTTTCGTTGTGCATATAGATCTGCTTGATCAGCCTGAGAATTACATCAACGGTAGGTTCAAAATCGTTGGCTGAAGATCTGTTGAAATCCTGATGCCTGATGTTATTGGCTTTTAAAAACAAATAACCGATATCGAATCCGAAGGCAAATGCCCGTCCTGTTTCAAAGAGTTTTTGAGTTACAGCAGCCGATTTGTCTTCATAGGTGGCTAAAGGTGGAAGCTGTGTTTTAGAGTAACTGTATGTCCCGATAGTTTCTTTAAACCGCTTTTTATTCCCAATCGAAATCGTAAGTTCTTTTTGATATTTGAACTGTTCGGTGTACACATTGTTTGAGTCAGCAAGCATTTTTATTTCAAAGTGCTGCTTAGAAGGTACCGGTTCTTCAAATCCAAAAACTTCGTTTAAGGCTCCCAGTACCTGTATTCCAATCAATGTTCCTCCATTTCGCGGGAATGCTGCAAGTGCGTGCAAGGCTTCAGTACTAAGTACTGATCCGGAGATCAAGGGATAAACCATTACTACTTTATGTTGCAAAGCCCGCCTATAATCAGTTGTGATGATAAATGGTACACCAATGGTCTTGAGGCCATGAGCAACTCCAAGCCAGGAAGCATTGGTATCTGTCAGAAGGATGGCAAGTCTGCTTGTACTTCCCTGAGAATATTTTTGCCAGGATGTAGCAATGCGAGGTGGAAATTCTGATTTGTCTTCCGGTCCGCTAACGCCGGGAATAATGAATTGTTCGTTTTTCCTTACTTCATAATTTTCGGGATACTCAGTGTTTTTTAAAACACCAATTTCGTCACCTTGTCTGTCAGAACCACAAGAACCAAACAGTAAGATGGCCAGCAATGAAAGAAAAAAAAATCCCGCAGATGAAGATCGGTCACAGTGAAACATAAACTTGCGTTGCTTAATGGCCATTGGTACTTGGCAAACTTATAAAAAAAATAGATTATAAATTCGTCAACTTCTAATAAGAAATTAATAGCATTGACAAATTACATTTTTTTCGGAATAAAGATGTAATACATTGCTATAAAATGGCAATCTGCTCTTGCTTTCCTTACAAATGTTCAGAAATGAGATCAAACATTTCTTACTGATTTCCGGCCGGTATGGATTTTACAAAAGGTTCTAACTCAGTGTAGACAGGAAATTTTAATTTGCCCTGATAGCATCGACAGGATTCATTCTGGAAGCATTATAGGCAGGAATATACCCACTTAATATTCCAACGCTTGCAGAGATCAGCACTCCCATGAGCATATTATTCAAAGTCAGGACGAATGTAAAATCCATAGTCATTGATACGGCCTGTGCAAGCAAGAATACCAATACTAGCCCAAGTAGTCCGCCGAAGATGCAAAGTACAACAGATTCGACTAAAAATTGAAGAAGAATAAAATAGTTCTTAGATCCTAACGATTTCTGTATGCCGATGATACTGGTTCTTTCCTTGACTGACACAAACATTATATTAGCAATTCCGAAGCCGCCAACAAGAATAGAAAATCCTCCGATTATCCAGCCGGCAATATTAAGCGTTGAAAATACTTGTTTCATTCCGTTGGTAAGCAGGCTGGTCTCGTTCAATGCAAAATCATCGTCTTCTTTCGGTTTTAATTTTCTTATGGAACGCATGGCACCTCTTATGTCATCTCTCAATTCCGGTAAAGCAACTCCCGGTTTTGCCTTCACCATGAAATAAGGTTGCATCCTGTCAGAGCGTAAGTTCACCAGGTTTCTGGCATAGTTTACAGGTATGATGATTTGGCTGTCGGATGAATTTCCAACCAGACTACTGCCTTCCTTTTTTAAAATGCCGATGATCGTAAATTTTGTTCCTCTTATCGTAACAATTTTGTTTAATCCGGATTGATTGCCGAAAAGAGCCGAGGCAATATCAGCACCAATCATTGCAATCGGAGGTCCACTAACACTTTCGTGTTCTGAGAAGTAGCGACCTTCGACGATATCAAAAGTTTTTATCTGCTCGTATTGATGTGAAACACAAAGTATCTCTGTATTTTCAACGGCACTACTCGAATATTTGATAGTCTGTCCACCTATTGAGGCAACATAAGCTACTGCTTCATCCTGATCAGATTTTTTTTGCAACTCCGCCATCTCCTTGTATCCGGGCAATGGCCTGTTCATGTACTTCCACCATGGATATTCATCACCACCTTCAGGAACCCATGGCCATTTCTGTACATAAATCACGTTATCTCCAAGAGACTCAACATCACTCCTAATCTTTTTTTCTAATGCATCTGTTACGGTAAACACTGAAATGATCGCAAATATTCCAATGGTAATACCCAGCAAGGACAGAAATGTACGCATCTTGTTGACGCGCAAGGCTTCAATGGCAAAGAGAAAACTTTCCCTGAAAAGTCGAATAAAGAGGCTTAGGTTCGATTTCATTGAATACAAATGTATTGAAAGCAAATCATTCTGAGTAGATTTAACAGAGATTAAGCAATTTTGGCTTCAGGATGAATATTTCTGATCTGAGAGCGACATGAATCATGATTTTCCGAGCCTGATTTTGTCATTGTTTTCATTTATCGACTAATTTATTTTTTGGGGAAGCCCTTGAAAATATTTTAATTCTGCTGAAGCCAATAACAGCAAGGCTTTACGTCGATTTGGTTCTGAAAAATTTATTTTTTCATTCTATTTTTTTAATAGTCTTTCGGCTGATTGAGCTATGATTTTTCATAAACTTGCACCTGAATTGAGTTGAATGAAAGACGAAAAAAAGATCAGTAATGCACTGATTTCTGTATACCACAAAGATAATCTGGAATCGATTGTTAAAGGCTTGCACGGACTGGGTGTAAAACTCTTTGCTACAGGTGGAACACAGGACTTTATCGAGAAATTAAACATACCGGTTGTCCCTGTAGAGACGATCACAGACTACCCTTCAATTTTAGGAGGAAGAGTAAAAACCCTTCATCCGAAAATTTTCGGAGGCATTTTAAGTCGTCGTAAAGATCCTTCTGATATACTTGAAATGGAAGAGTTCAACATCCCTGAGATTGACCTTGTAGTCGTTGATCTCTATCCATTTGAAGCTACGCTCCAATCCGGGGCTTCCGAACAGGATATCATTGAAAAAATTGACATAGGTGGCATATCACTCATCAGAGCTGCTGCAAAGAATTTCGAGGATGTACTTATCATACCTTCAGTAGACCAATATGGTTTTTTGCATGAGGTCATCACCAGCAAATCCGGTACAAGCAGCCGTCTGGACAGAAAAAATATGGCCTCAGCAGCATTCAATATTTCTTCTCATTACGATACCTGCATTTTCAGGTATTTTAATGCTGAGAATGAGCCTCCGGTCTTCAAGGAAAGTATACAAAGTGCTCAGGTTCTGCGTTATGGAGAGAATCCTCATCAAAAAGGCACCTTTTACGGTAATCTGAACGAATGTTTTACTCAATTAAATGGTAAAGAATTATCCTACAACAACCTTCTTGATATAGATGCAGCCATTAATCTGATGGCTGAATTTATTGAACCAAGTTTTGCTGTACTTAAACATAATAATGCATGTGGTTTTGCTTCGAGATCTAATGTACTTGAAGCCTGGAATGCTGCATTGGCAGGTGATCCTTTATCCGCCTTTGGTGGCG
>Ga0116143_10001168_pt1 | contig 32929 bp, 27 predicted proteins | sample AD_UKC034_MetaG_FD_89745 | JGI IMG/M metagenome (GOLD analysis project Ga0116143, IMG submission 89745) | Active sludge microbial communities of municipal wastewater-treating anaerobic digesters from USA - AD_UKC034_MetaG | ecosystem: Engineered > Bioreactor > Anaerobic > Digestate | place: USA... | reverse complement strand
TTCATTAAAGGCACCATTCCAGCCCACAACCACATAACCCGAATCGTAGGTTGCAGCACAATCCCATAAATCTCCATAGTACGATTTGGTCCATTTAAACACTCCATTGCTATCGGCACGGGCAAGGCTCTCAAAACCTGCCATAAAATAATCGCCCCCTTTTAAGCGGCACATGCAGTACATTTTTTGTGTTAGGTTAGTGGTATCGTAACTGGTCCAAAGGGTGTCGAATTGATTGTCTATTCGTATCAATCCAAAATTGCCCGTGGCTCCGCTGGTATTACTGCATGTTCCTCCAGCTCTATATCCAATTGTATAACCATAACCATCTACATGTTTAACTAATGACATTGGCAGCCCTCCACAATAGTTACTAGTTTTAATGGTATCTCCATTACTGTTTAGAGAAATAATATGCACTGGGAATGTACAAAGTGAGCCATTACAATTCCCTGCTAATAAATAATAGGTTGTATCATAATTATAGATTCGCAATCCGGTTGTGAGTTGAAAAAAATCAATTTTCTTTTCAAAGGTTAATGGTTGACCAGCTGCATTTAAATTACTTATTATAATAAATAATATGAAGATGAATCGTCTCACATTTTTATAAATTTAATCTGTTGAGTTGAGGTTTGATTTTTCAATTTAATATGTAAATAATAAACTCCTGAGGATAAATATTTGATATCAATTGCTTTGAAATTTGTGTTTGGATTTATATACATTACCAATTGATTATACATATTTTTTATTTGTATAAACTCAATATCTAAGTCTTCTTCTATAAACAGCGTATGAGACGTTGGGTTTGGATAAATGTGAAAATCTGAATAAAGTTTGTTTAATAGTTTATTTTCCTTCTCAACCTTACTTTCATATTGTGCTTCCATAATCCTTTGCTGGTTGCTACAATACCTGTCAATATAATCGGCCGCATGGTCGCCTTCTCTCAGTTCATTCAAGGGCACTCTGCCGTAGGTAAACCATTGGTAATTATTTATAGTAATTGAATTTGCATAAGTTGAGTCATCATCATAGACATCACTCAACCATCCTGGTATTTGCTCTTCAAAAATCACAAAAGCATCTCTTAGGTAGTGTGGGTTGTTGGCCCAATAGGTGGTGTCGGTGCCGTTGAGCCAATGCCCCAAATAATTGTTGCTGCCCCGTGGGGTGCTATCAATATAATGCTCGCAACTAAATACCACACTTATATTGGTCATACTATTGTTTTGAGGAATAATTTCAAGCACACTAAAAGAGCAAGAATGGTTTTCATAGCGGCTTGCTTTTATGGGTTGAGTAATTAAAGGTAGTGAAAGGAAATCATAAAAAACAAAAAGCCCTGTTAAATTTGGTATTCTGCTAAATGGAGTTTTATATCTTATCGCCTTAGGCAAACCCCAATCGTTACCCCCCCCAATAAAAAAATCCTGCCCCACACCTTTAAGTGCAGAGCAGATTAATTAAAAATTTTTAAAATCAAGTTAAATCAAAAAACTACAGAGTTTTTTTCTCGCGCAGCATAGCATAGCTTTGCCATACTTCAAACACCGTATAAAACATATAGGCGCTAAAAAAATGCGCTATAAACGAAGCAGCATTAGCACGATTCAGTAGAGAATAAACAATAATAATCAGCAACAAAAGCATCAGCTTCAGTGCCGAAACACCCATATAAAATTTAACAAAATAACTTCCGCTTCTTTGCCGGGCCTTCATCAGTCCATAATGAAACGCCAGTGTAATAAACGCAAACAAGAGCGCCACCCACCAGGCATTTTTCATTTGCAGTTCTGCGGGCAAAAAATTTTGTACCGGTATAAAAAACAGCAAACAAAAGAGCGTGAACAAAGTCCATTTGATCAGATAACTTTTCATAAACAAATTCCGGGTCTATTTCGATTTAAACAAATCTTTGAGCGTAACATACAATGCGGCCACCACCGAAAGCAAACTGAACACGATAGTAAATAGTGGAAAAGACATAGACAACCATTGGTCGCATTTTACACCAAAAAATGTAAGCAGAAAAATAATAGCAGCCATTTGAATTCCCATGGCCGAATATCGGGCGTAAAACTCAAGCTGTTTTTTCCTTGAGTTCGGTATTTTGTTTTTCAATGTTTACCTCGTTTGATTCCCCTCTTTTCAAATCCTTAATCATAGGACCCATATTGCACGAACCGGTAAATGCGGCACCCACTTCAACAATCAATTTGCTGGTAATAATATCGCCATTGATACGCGCTGTGCTCTTCAAAAACAAAGTTTCCGCAACGGTGGTTTTTCCCTTCACTTGTCCGGATATATCGGCATTCTGACAAATAATGTCTCCTTCCACCTTTCCGGTAGAGCCCACCACCACTTTCGATTTCGAACTCACCGAACCTTTTACAATGCCATCAATTCTCAAATCGCCACTGCTGTTTATCGTTCCTTCTATAACGCTTCCGTTACCAATCAAATTAATAGAACCGGCATTCGAGTCGCTGCCTGCTTTGTTAACAGTGTTTTTGTTTTTCATCTGGTTAAACATATGTTTTTGAACTTTTTTTGGTTAAAGGCTCACAAATATACACATTATAACCAATTAAAAAACAAGTGTTTTGGTCAATAAAGCAGCTAATTGTTAATAATAAGTTGACTCGTAAAATTCTTCGTAGGCTTTCACCGCACCGGTGCGCAACAATTCGTTAAAGTTGCCATTGCTGATCACCAGAAAACGAAACACTCCGGCTTCAAATAATTTGAAAGCATCACTTTGGGTCATCAGTCCGGCATAGTATTGCAAAGCCTTCTCACTGTTTTCCATTTCTTTTACTACCACATACTTACTGCCATCGGGTAGTATGGAATTGCTCACCTTAAGTTTTTCCAAACTGTGGTATTCATTATTAAAGTCAGCAATTTTAAACTTCAGCTGTTGTTCGTTCTTTAATGTATCGGGGTAAATGATCAGTAAATAATGCGCCTTATTCGGTTCGTATAAAAACACCTGCGAAGGCATGGCAGAAGTATCAACTGCAGTGGGGTCGTTTCTCTTTCGCGTATAATAGTCAATGATTTCCTGCGCTTTAAATTTAACCGAGTCTTGTGGATAGGTAACCACCACATAATTGAGCGAAGCAAGAAATCGGTCGAGATTTTGTGTTTTTCCAATGGCAAGACTTTTTAGCAAATCAAATTTGGGCGAGTACTCATTGGCAGCAAACATACTGTCGGCCATATTTTTTCTTTCAATCACATATTCGTATTGCTTGTTCAAATAAGCGCGATAAGTGTTTTCGTAAAACATTCGCACAATAGCCGTCTTGTTTTGCTTCTCCTTAAAGTAGTTCGGGTTTTTAATCAGATTGGCATAATCGCTGCTGCCGTATTCATCCAAAATAATTCGTTTATAAAACTCCGCTTTTTCCTCATCCGGAATCAATAAATAGATCCGGTAAAGATTGTAGCAGGTAGCGGCTTTATAACGGGTTTCGGGATATCGGTTCAGTAGTTTCTCAAAACTCTTTATCGCTTCAGGGTTGTCGCCAATTTGCTCTTTATAAATTACACCAATATTATAATATGCATCCATTATTTTTTCGTTGGATGCCAGCAAACTCGAGTCGCTCTTAGGAATAGAACTCAAATATTTTTTCTTTCTCAATTCGGTATTGTGCAGCAACAGCGAATCCTCAATCGCTTTCAAACTATCGGCCACCGGGTCACCACTGCCTTGTTCTGCATTTTGTCCAAACGATATTCTGCTGCTTCTTCGCCAATCGTCTTCCAGTTTTCTTTCGCCCCATTCGCGCAAAAATTCATTGAACCCAAAACTTACAGCAGCCGGATTGTAAAAATACCAGTTGGCTCCGCTTTGTCCCTGATATTGGGTGTTTTGTTGTTGTTGGCTTTGATAAAACTGTTGTCCTTCGGCTTTTTCTTGTTGCTCTTTTAACTTGAGTTCTTTTTCTAACCGTTCTTTTTCTTTTCTAATCTCTTCTTCTTTGGCAATAACATCACTGATAAATTTTTCCTGATCGGCTGAGCTCATTTGACTTAAGGTCAACAAACTGTCCTGATCGTGTATCACCTGCAAGTATTGAATCAGTTTGGTTAAGCTGTTGCGCTTATTCGAAATGTCGTCATACTGCGGGTAATCTTTCGATAAATACGAAACACACGAATCGTAATAGGCTTGCGCATAAGGGTAATTCGGTTTTTTAAAAAATATTTCACCCAATTCGAGATACGAAAACGATCGGGTATTGTCAGAACCGCTTCCCGATGCAGCTGATTTTTGATAATAGGCAATAGCGCCTTCTTCATTGTTTTCTTTCTGTTCTATTTTTCCCAACGCATAATATATCTTGTCCAGATAGTCGGAGTTTTTTGCATCGCGGGTCATTTTCAGCAATGCCTTTTTGGTATCTTCCATACTCTGACCTTCTTCTCCAAAGTTGATGGCTTTTTCAATTCGTGAATAAAAATCAAAATCATAAGCAGGATTCATTTTCACTACAGCACTGTATTTTTGAAATGCTTTTTGCGAGTCGCCAAGTTTTTGATAAATCTGTGCCAGAATAAATGAATAGCGAACACGGTCGGCTTTCTTCTTCGATTTTACTACTGCTTTTTCCAAATGTTCAGCCGCAGGCTCAAGTTCGTTTTTGAGTAAATGCAATTCGGCACGAGTGGCATGAAAAAAGCCTCTGCGGTCTTGCGGCATTTTTTTATCATTGTTTAAAAAGTCGAGTAGATAATCGGCATCGGTGTATTTGCCCAATTGCAAATAGGAATGTACCAACCAAAGCAATGCATCATAGCGAACCTCGCTTTCTTTGTATTCGGCAGAAATATATTGGAAAGTTTCTATGGCAGCCCAATGATCGTGTTTGAAAAACTGAGCTTTACCAATCACCAACCAATTATCATCAATCCAACGGCAATACTCTTTGCCTTTTATGTTCATGCTGTGTCGTTTAATAACGATGCTGCATTTTTTTATGGCTTCGTTCAAACTCGGATGTTGCGATTTTGCAATTTGTTCATCACCAAATTTGAAGACCGGTAATATTCGGTCAAATTTATCTTTCTGCATTTCGGCAATGGCCTTGGCACTTTCTTTTACTCTTTCGCGTGCATTGAAATAGCCATTGTAATGGGCAGTAAGATTATGATACGTACGTCTGGTAAAACTATTTTTTTTGGTTGAGCAAGCCGATACCACCGTGAGTGCGGCAATCAAAAAGGAGATCAATACTATTCGGCTATTCATGTTCAATACGATGTGCAAATACAGGTTTAACAGTTCAAGGACAAATTTATTGCTGCAATCAACAGGTTTTAACCATTAATTGATTTGTTTTCCACAATGTTTGCCAGCTTTTTTCGATATTTGTTCAGTGGCATCACTGCACACAAACTTAAGAATTTTATTCACCTTAATGGCTAAAAAAACAAGTAAAAGAAAGAAGATTTATACCCGCCTGAAAAATAAATACAGGCTGGTAATGATGAACGATGAAACCCTCGAAGAGAAAGTTTCTTTTCGCTTATCGCCATTAAATGTGTTTGTCTTTGCCGGTACTTTAATCATTGGTTTGGTCACGTTGACTATTTTTCTCATAGCCTTTACACCCTTGCGCGAGTACATACCCGGCTATGCCGATGTGGATATGAAACGAAGATCCATTAATCTCGCATTGAAAGGCGATTCTTTACAAAGTGTGGTAAGCGCACACGATAAATACATTCAAAATTTATCGGGCATCATCAGCGGCAACATAGTTGATTTTGATACGGCTTCGCTGAGCGATGTGAATGCCCGTTACGACACTGTTTCCAATCTATCACACTCGCCCGAAGATGTTGAGTTGCGCAGCGAGATCGAAAGCATGGACAACTATTTTGTAACTTTCGAGAATAAAAATAGACTGAGTGGAATAGCCGGATTTAATTTTTTCAGTCCGGTAAAAGGTAAAGTCAGCAACGAATATAATCGTCAAAGCAAGCATTTTGGAATTGATATCGTTGGTGCACCCGATGAGGTGATAAAATCAACCTTGGATGGCACGGTAGTGATGGCCGATTTTACTTCCGAAACCGGTTATGTAATTGCAGTGATGCACAGTAACAATTTGTTGTCGGTATATAAACACAATTCGGCCTTGCTTAAAAAAGCCGGAGACTTTGTGAAAGCCGGAGATGTGATTGCTTTTATTGGTAACTCTGGTGAGTTGACTTCCGGTCCTCATCTTCACTTTGAATTATGGTACAATGGATCGCCAGTCAATCCACAAGACTACATCACTTTTTAAAAATTCGCTGAGCCACCAATGAGTTTAAAAAGCATTTTAGCCCTACCATTTGCCAAGCATACTTGCCGTAAAATTTATCAGCAATCGAAACAGGCAAGTACCATACAACAACAATGGTTTGAACGCTTAATCCAAACAGCTAAAAATACTTCATTCGGTCAAGCACATTCATTCGCTACCATTCGATCGTATTCCGATTACTGCAAACAAGTTCCGTTTGGTGACTATGAGCAGCAAAAAGATTGGTTTGATCGGATCAAAAATGGTGAAGAGAATGTAAGTTGGCCGGGCAAACCCTTATACCTTTCCAAAACTTCCGGCACCACATCGGGTATTAAATACATTCCCATTAGTAAAGAGAGTATATCCAATCATATACGTGCGGCTCGCAATGCCTTATTGTTTAATATGTTTCATAGAAACGATGCATCACTCCTCAAAGGCTACATGATTTTTTTATCAGGCAGTCCTGAATTAAGTACTCAAAGTGGAATTCCTTGCGGACGACTTTCAGGCATTGTCAATCATCATGTGCCTTCGTATTTACGATCGAATCAATTGCCTTCTTACGCAACCAATTGCATCAACGATTGGGAAGAAAAGCTCGATCGTATTGTAGATGAAACCATGAATAAAGACATGCGATTGATCAGTGGAATACCGCCTTGGGTTCAAATGTATTTTGATAAACTACAGTCGAGAAGTCAAAAAAGCATTGCAGAAATTTTCCCCAACTTCGATCTCTTTGTCTATGGCGGGGTAAACTTTGAACCCTATCGTTCGAAAATTGAAAAGAGCATTGGAAAAAAAATAAACAGCATTGAGTTGTATCCGGCATCAGAAGGATTTATTGCGTATCAGGATTTAGTAAGGAACGAAGGTTTGCTTTTGAACAGCAACGATGGCATCTTTTATGAATTTGTTCCTTTGAGCGAATATCATTCGGCTCATCCCATTCGCTTACAACTGCACGAAATTGAATTGGGTGTTAATTATGCGCTTTTACTCAGCACCAATGCCGGATTGTGGTCTTATAGTATAGGAGACACCGTTAAATTTGTAAGCAAAGATCCATATCGATTAATTGTTACCGGTCGTGTTAAACATTTTATCTCTGCCTTTGGCGAACATGTTATTGCTGAAGAAGTAGATAAAGCCATGCAACATGCCGGAGCTAAGCATCGGGTTTCTATTTCTGAATTTACCGTAGCTCCGCAAGTGAATCCATCGGACGGGCTTCCATATCACGAGTGGTTTATTGAATTTGACGAATCGCCTTCCAACGTATTGGCACTCTCTCAATCGATTGATGAGAGTCTTCAAACGCAAAATATTTATTACCGCGATTTGATTGAAGGGAAAATACTGCAACCGCTCAAAATTATTCCTTTGCGTAAAAATGCTTTTGTTGATTTTATGAAAGCCAATGGAAAATTAGGCGGGCAGAATAAAGTACCCCGATTAAGCAACAACCGCGAGATGGCCGATCAGTTATTAAAATACGCGCAATGAAAAGAACCAATATTTATTCGAATACTATTTGGGAACAACAGTTCTCTTATGCCCGTGCAGTTAAAGTAGGTCAAATAATTGAAGTAAGCGGCACTACAGCAGTAGAGGGAGATCAAGTACTTTTTGCCGGAGATTTATATCAACAGACTATGTTTGTTTTCGAAAAAATTGAAAAGGCATTGACGCAGTTGGGCGCATCGCGTAAAGATGTGTTGCGTACACGAATGTATGTCACTCGCATAGCCTTAGCAGAAGAAGCCGGAAGAGCACATGGAGAATTTTTTAAGAACATCGATCCAGTGGCGACTATGGTTGAAGTGAGTGCTTTAATGCATCCCGATATGTTGATAGAAATTGAAGTGAGCGCAGTGCTGAGCAGCTCAGAGAATCGATAAAGAAATAGAAGGCCGTAATAATTTTAGTATTTTTGAAGAAGTATCTTTAAAGAAATCATGGCGTCAAAAACGATAGCAAAAAACAAACGAGTACTTGATTTTTCAGGAGGTTGGACTTATGCGCCTGCTCCCGAATCAGCCGATCATTTTACCATAAAAGAAAAATACGATCTGTTTATCAACGGCACTTTTGTTAAACCAAGTGCTGGAAAATATTTTAAGACCATTAATCCGGCAAGCGAAAAAGTCATAAGCGAAGTAGCTGAAGCAAGCGAGCCCGATGTAAATAAAGCGGTGGAAAGTGCAGAAAAATCGTATCAAAAATATTGGTCAAAATTGTCGGGTGCCGAGCGTGGGAAGTACTTGTATCGCATTGCGCGCATTATTCAAGAACGTGCACGAGAGTTGGCAGTAACCGAAAGTATGAATGGTGGAAAACCTATACGAGAGTCACGCGATGTAGATGTACCTTTAAGTGCCGCACATTTTTTCTACTATGCGGGTTGGGCCGATAAATTAAACTATGCATTTCCGGGTGCTGAAGTAAAACCATATGGTGTTGCCGGACAAATTATTCCCTGGAATTTTCCATTGTTGATGGCGGCATGGAAAATAGCACCGGCTTTGGCCTGTGGAAATACCGTGGTATTAAAGCCAGCAGAAACCACTCCACTTACTGCGTTGAAATTAGCTGAAATCATACAAGAAGCCGACTTGCCTCCGGGCACTGTGAACATTATTACAGGAGCTGGCAAAACAGGTGCAGCATTGGTCAATCACCATAAGGTCAGTAAGGTCGCCTTTACCGGATCAACCGATGTTGGAAAGATGATTCAAAATGCATTGGCAGGAACACAAAAAAAATACACCCTTGAATTGGGAGGTAAAGCAGCGAACATCATTTTCGAAGATGCTTCAATTGATCAGGCTGTTGAAGGAATTGTGAATGGAATATTTTTTAATCAAGGGCATGTTTGTTGTGCCGGATCGCGTTTGTTTGTTCAAGAGTCGATCATGAATACGGTGATGCGCAAATTAAAAGATCGGATTGAAACCTTGGTGGTGGGAGATCCTTTGGATAAAAACACCGATATAGGTGCTATCAATTCGAAAGATCAACTCAATAAAATTCAGCGATTGGTAAAAAAAGGGATCGATGAAGGAGGAGAATGTCATCAGTCGTCTTGCAAAATTCCAAGTAAAGGTTTTTGGTTTAAACCAACTTTGTTTACCAATGTTGGACAAAGCGACACCATAGTACAAGAAGAAATTTTTGGGCCGGTTTTAGCCATTCAATCATTTCGAACCGCTGAAGAAGCCATTGAAAAAGCCAACAATACACCCTATGGATTGTCGGGTGGAGTTTGGACCGACAAGGGTTCGAAAATATTTAAAGTAACATCGTCTATTCGTGCCGGAGTGTTGTGGGCCAATACCTTCAACAAGTTTGATCCTTCATCACCATTTGGTGGTTACAAAGAAAGCGGCATTGGTCGCGAAGGGGGTATGCATGGATTATCGGCTTACTTAAAACAAGTGTAACAATGAATACGACTAAAGAGAAAAATATAGCAAAAAAGAAAGTCGTTCATTCTGAAAGTTCAAACGGAGTGAGTAGAACAGATAGAATAGCGGTAAGAAAAACGTATAAAATGTTTGTTAACGGACAGTTTATTCGAAGTGAATCTGGACGCATTTTTGGATTTTCGGATGGGAGTAATGAAGTGATCAACATAAGTCGAGCATCTCGAAAAGATTTTCGTGATGCTGTTATTGCCGCCCGAAACGCATGGCAAAGTTGGAGATCAAAATCCGCATTCAACCGAAGTCAGATTTTATACCGAATTGCCGAAACACTTGAAGGACGTAAAGCACAATTGGTACATACATTGAAACGACAAGGCTTAACAGAAAAAGATGCTCTTGTCGATATTGAAAATACCATAGACACCTTTGTTTATTATGCCGGCTGGGCCGATAAATATGTTCAGGTATTTAGCAGTGTAAATCCGGTGGAAGGAAAATATTTTAACTTTTCTTTTCATGAATCATGCGGAGTAGTGGCCATACAAGATGAAAGTGGTAAAGGATTGAGCACCTTAGCCGCAATGATTGCGGCTAGCATTTGTGGGGGTAATACTTGCATTGTTATGGCAAGCGAATTGAATCCTATGGCTGCCGTTGAATTAGCCGAAGCAATAGAAGTATCAGATGTTCCGGCCGGAGTTTGTAATCTACTCACCGCATATAAAAATGAATTGGCACAACAGGCCGCTCTGCATATGGATGTAAATGCCCTGATCTATGCCGGAGGAGCGGATGAACTTTCTACCAAAATGGAAAAAAGCATCTCTTCCAATTTGAAGAGATATGTAAGATTTTTACCAAATCAGTTTAATAGAAAATCACTTTTAAACCCATATTGCATACTCAATGTTCAGGAAGTGAAAACAACCTGGCATCCGATTTCTATTTAAAAAGTTTAAAACCGGGTTATACTTTTCAAGAAAGTAATAACAAGTAATTATGACCAGGGATATTATAATCATCACATGTGTACTCATCTTTATGGTAGTAGCCTTGTACAAGGAATACCTGAAGCCGGTACTGGTGTTTATTGCCTGCATTGCCATATTGTTGGTTAGCGGAGTCATTCAACCTGTTGAAGCGCTCTCGGGGTTTTCAAATGAAAACATTGCGGTAGTTTTTCTTCTATTGGTATTGAGTGATATTTTGAAGAAGACAGGATTATTGGATGTATCGTTAAACAATATTTTTTCTACTAAACTCAATTATCGGCAATTTATGTCGCGTTTAACCATTTCGGTGGCATCCATTTCAGGCTTTGTAAACAACACACCTTTAGTGGCTATTTTATCTCCTCATGTTTATTCATGGGCAAAAAACAAAGGCATATCTCCATCAAAAGTGATGATGCCTCTTTCATTTGCGGCCATCATGGGAGGAGTCATTACATTGATTGGCACATCAACCAACCTGGTAGTGAATGGTTTGGCTAGTGATGCAGGATTGGGCGTACAAATGGGAATGTTTACGTTCACACCCATTGGAGTACCATTGTGTATTATCGGTTGTATATACTTGATATTTCTCAGCAATAAATTTTTACCCTCTCGAAAAGATGCCTTAGAAAAGTTTGAAGAAAAGCGGGGAGACTATCTAGTTGAAACCTATGTCAACAATAGTTCTGAGCTTATAGGAAAAACTGTTGATGAAGCAAGTCTTAGAAGCTTAAGAGGTTTATTCCTGATGGAAATCATTCGAGACAATCGGGTCATTACTCCTGTTACGCCTTATGAAGTAATAGAGGAGAATGACACTCTGATCTTTGTTGGAGAAACAGATACCATTATAGATTTGGTGAAGAACAATACCGGATTAAGCGTAGTTGGTCAAGCCGATCAAATTATCTCTGAAAAGGTGGACGTGGTAGAAGTAGTTATTTCAACCAATTCCTATTTATCAGGTCGCTTGGTAAAAGACAGCAATTTCCGAGATCGTTTTGACGCAGCTATTTTAGCGGTAAATCGAAACGGAGAAAAACTCAGCGGGAAAGTTGGAGAGCAAGAGTTGCATTCAGGTGACTTGTTGTTGGTTACTACCGGGAAAGAGTTCTACAGCCGATTAGAAGAAACAAAAGATTTGATCATCATTTCAAAACTCAGAGAACTAGCTCCACCAGAACGTGCCACCGTTTTTTCTATAATTGCCGGTATAATCGTTGCATTTGTATTTGCAGCAACCGGTATAATGAGTTTGTTTCATTCATTGTTCTTGTTAATCTGTATATTATTAATTGCCCGTGTAACAAAAATTGAAGAGATAAAACGAACACTCGATTTTGATCTAATGGTAATTTTGGCATTGGCCATTGGTGTAGGAAAAGCCATATCGGTTTCGGGTGCGGATAAATATTTTGCCGATGGGATTGTTTATGCAATGTCGGATTTTGGATCACCCTTATTGGCGCTATTTGTGGTATATCTTATCACTAATCTACTAACCATGTTTGTTACTAATGCAGCCGCGGTTGCTATTACTTTCCCGATTGCTATTTCTTTAATGATGCAAATGGGGCTGGATACACCTATTCCATTTATGTTGGTTACCGCTTTGGCAGCATCGGCTGATTTTATGACTCCTTTTGGTTATCAAACAAACTTGATGGTGTATGGTCCGGGAGGGTATAAGTTTGTGGATTACATCAAATTTGGTTTCCCATTAACTTTAATGTACATGATCGTAAGTGTTTTAGGAGTTGCCTATTTATATGATATGATATGAACAAAGACATTGTATATCAAAATTATAAAGTAAGCAGCGAACATCGGCAACAGTTGTTGCAGCAGAAACCTTTAGTTATTTGGTTCACTGGTCTATCGGGTTCCGGAAAATCGACTTTGGCCGATGCTCTTGAACAATACCTGTTTGAAAACGGCTTCAAAACATATTTGTTAGATGGCGATAATATTCGGCATGGCTTAAACAAAAATCTTGACTTTAGTATGGAAGGAAGGCAAGAGAATATTCGCAGAATCGGAGAGGTGAGTAAACTATTTGTCGATGCAGGAATTATTGTAATCACAGCATTTATTAGCCCTTTGCGAGAAGATCGCGATCAAGTCCGTGCCATTGTACCCGAAGGGAGTTTTGTGGAAATATTTGTGAATTGTCCACTAGAAGAATGTGAAAAAAGAGATGTAAAAGGTCTTTATAAACGTGCACGTGCCGGACAAATTCCTAATTTTACAGGCATAAGTTCACCCTTTGAAGAACCTCAAAGCCCCGAAATAGAAGTAAAAACGAATCAACTTACAGTGAAACAATCACTTGACAGGATCGTAGAATATATTTTACCCAGAATCAATTATTCGAAATGAATTCATATAGACTTACACATTTACAAGAATTAGAATCAGAAGCGATTTACATTATTCGTGAAACGGCTGCTCAATTTGAGCGCCCGGTTTTATTATTTTCAGGAGGGAAAGATTCCATTGTGATGACCCACTTAGCTCGGAAAGCATTTTTTCCAGCAAAGATTCCATTTCCATTAATGCATATTGATACCGGACACAATTTTCAAGAAACGCTTTTCTTCAGAGACAAAATGGTTGAAGAATTAGGAGCAAACTTAGTTGTTCGATTTGTTCAAGACAGTATTGATAAAGGACGCGCTAAAGAAGAAAAAGGGTTTAATGCCAGTCGTAATGGTTTGCAAACCATTACACTGCTTGATGCGATTGAAGAATTTAAATTTGATGCCTGCTTAGGTGGTGCGCGAAGAGACGAAGAAAAAGCTCGAGCAAAAGAGCGATTCTTTTCGCATCGCGATGAATTTGGACAATGGGATCCGAAAAATCAGCGGCCAGAACTTTGGCAAATTCTCAATGGCAAAAAAAATCAAGGAGAACATTTTAGAGTATTCCCTTTGAGCAACTGGACCGAGATGGATGTTTGGCAATATATATCGATTGAAGAATTAGACTTACCGACCATCTATTATTCACACGAGCGCGATTGCTTTGTACGTGATGGTGTAATATTGGCGTATACCGATTTTATGAATTTAAAACCGGAAGAGAAAATTGAAAAGCTGGTAGTTCGTTTCCGAACCATTGGTGATGTAACTTGTACCGGTGCCGTATTATCCACAGCAAATTCTTTGGAAGATATTATCAATGAAGTAGCTACTGCTCGAACTACTGAAAGAGGTACACGTGCTGATGATAAAAGATCGGAAGCTGCAATGGAAGATCGTAAACGTCAAGGTTATTTTTAATAAAAAAAGAAATGGTTAAAACTCAATATAAATACAACGAAATGGAATTGCTTCGCTTCTCTACTGCCGGTAGTGTAGATGATGGTAAAAGCACATTAATAGGCAGATTGCTTTACGATAGCAAAGCCATATTTGAAGATCAATTGGAATCGGTTAAGAGAACTAGCGAAATGAGAGGTCAGGAACATATTGACCTTGCCTATTTCACCGATGGACTTAAGGCTGAGCGAGAGCAAGGCATTACCATTGATGTAGCGTATCGATATTTTTCAACTCCCAAAAGAAAGTTTATCATAGCCGACACACCGGGTCATATTCAATATACCCGAAACATGGTTACAGGTGCATCATCCGCTAATGTTGCATTAATATTAGTAGATGCTCGAAAAGGAATATTGGAGCAAACCTGCAGGCATGCTTTCATTGCATCTTTATTGCAAATTCCTCACCTGATTGTTTGTATCAATAAAATGGACTTGGTGAATTATGACAAAGACATTTATGAACGTACCATTGAGGACTTCAAGAAATTATCGAGCCGATTGGATGTAAAGGACATTCACTTTATTCCCATCAGCGCTCTGAAAGGAGACGGAGTCGTGGAATCGGGTGATAATATGCCATGGTATAAAGGACCTACATTATTGTATTTACTAGAAACCATACACATTGGTAGCGACAGCAATTTGATTGATTGTCGTTTCCCGGTTCAGTACGTTATTCGACCGAAAGGAGATGAGTATCACGATTATCGTGGATATGCCGGACAAATTTCTGGAGGTGTTTATAAACCTGGAGACAAAGTAATGGTGTTGCCATCTGGATTTACTTCTACCATACAAAGTATCGAAACATACGACAGTCAGGTAAAAGAAGCCTATCCAACTATGTCGTGTACCATTACACTGGAAGATGAAATTGACATCAGTCGGGGCGATATGATTGTTAGAGAAAATAATGTACCCGTTGTTAGTCAGGATTTAGATTTAATGATCTGTTGGTTCAATGAAACCAAACTTCAACTCAATGGCAAGTATGCCATCAAGCATGCTTTGAAAGATGCACGTTGTATTGTTAAAGAAATAAAATACAAAGTGGATGTGAACACTTACCATAGAAATGAAGAAGACAAAACAATTGGAATGAACGATATTGCTCGTATCAGCATTCGTACAACTGTTCCTTTGTTTTATGACAGTTACAGAAAAAACCGTTTTACCGGTAGTTTAATTATAATAGACGAACATACCAATGAAACCGTAGCTGCCGGCATGATTATTTAAGCAGCACCCGTAAAAACCTTAACAGACCCGAAACTAAATTGACAAAATTTAATTTAAAGGAAATATGGGACAATACAATTCATTATTAAAACTGGCAGTAAAAGCATCATTAGCTGCCGGAAAAGAAATTCTTGAAGTTTATAACAAGGAATCTTTTGAAGTTGAGATCAAAGGAGACAATTCTCCATTAACTCAAGCAGACAAGAAGGCGCATGGAATGATCTCGAATCATCTGTTGAACAGCGGCTATCCTATTCTTAGCGAAGAAGGGAAAGACATACCTTATGAAGAACGAAAAAATTGGGATACCTTTTGGATGGTCGATCCTTTGGATGGTACCAAAGAATTTATCAAGCGAAATGGAGAGTTCACTGTTAACATTGCATTGATAAGAAATAATAAGCCAGTGCTCGGAGTGGTGTATGCACCAGTAACAGATACTTTGTATTTTGCAGCACAAGATTTTGGAAGCTATAAATTGGAGAATGGAATGAATGTCGTTCGAAACGAAGCATTCATAAACGATGAGTTTACCAATATGATTGATCAAGCAATGAAATTAAACGGAGTGCTAAATGTGGAAAAGTATACAGTGGTTGCTAGCCGTTCGCATATGAGTTCCGAAACCGAAGATTTTATTGCCGCTTGTCGTAAAGAACACGGTGATGTTGAATTGGTATCTAAGGGAAGTTCATTAAAATTGTGTTTAGTGGCAGAGGGCAGTGCACATGTGTATCCTCGCTTAGCACCAACTATGGAATGGGACACTGCGGCTGGACAGGCAGTAGTAACCTACAGTGGAAAAACCGTTATTAATTATAATACCGGTAAAGAAATGGAATACAACAAAGAATCGCTGCTGAACGAGTGGTTCGTTTGTAATAGATGATAAGAAAAAAAATAAAGTCTTACGTATCACGCGACAAGGACTTTAAAGAGATATTACTCAAGAGTGCCTCCGCCTTCTTTATTAAAGTAGGCGGAGTACTTTTTGGTGTCATATTTACACTTATTGTTTCAAGAAGATATGGTGCCGATAATTACGGAATCATTTCCATTTGTATTAACGTTACACAAATCTCAGCTCTGTTTATCATGTTGGGGATGGACTCTGCATTGTTGCGTTATGCGGCTGAATTCCGAACGCTCAATAGACGTGATGTCGTCCGTGAAATCTATAATAAAATTTTACAAATAGCCATTCCGGCAGGACTCATTGTTACGGTTATCTTATACCTAAGTGCACCACTACTGGCCGAATATGTTTTTAATAAACCACATATTACCAACTACCTATATCTCACAGCACTGCTTCCTTTGCCTTGGGCTCTTTCGCTTATCAATGCTTCGGGCCTAAGAGGTTTAAAGGACATTAAGTCGTTTAGTTTTTTGCGCGAGACCTCAAGGTTTATGCTTGCCTCTGGTCTTATCTATTTGTTTAGCTCTATACTCGGGCTCAATCCATATAATACCATTCACGCCTTTTTAGCCGCCACCATAATCACTTCAGTATTTGGCATTTTGCTTTGGAAAAGATCACTCAAAAAAGTAGCACTCAGTGTTGGCGAAAGTGTTCGCAAAGCAGGATACAAAGAAATATTTAATGTTGCCATTCCTTTGTTGTTGGTTAGTTCAATCAACCAACTCTCGCAAATCATTAACTCACTTATGTTGGGCATGTATGCTCCTGAAGATCAAGTTGGGATTTTTAATGTGGCCATAAAAGTGGCAAACTTTATCTCAGTACCATTAGTTGCGATTAACAGTATTAGTGCACCAAAGTTCAGCGAGTTTTTTATAAAGAATGATCTGAAATCGATCGAGCGTATGTCGTTGAGATCAACCAAATTAATATTTTGGAGCAGCATGCCATTCTTTATTCTCTGCGTGGTAAATCCTGATTTTATCATGCAAGTCTTCGGTAGCGACTTTGTTGGCTCGGGTATAGTGCTCACTATCATAGTAGTCGGTCAATTGGTTAATGCCAGTAGTGGATCGGTTGGTGTTATCATGCAAATGACCGGTAGGCAGGTAGCGTTTCGGAATATTATTATGTCATCAACTTTTATAACCATATTATTGAATCTGTATTTCATACCCACCTACGGTGTTATTGGAGTAGCATTGACTACAGCTTTACACACCATAATGTGGAATCTTGCAAGTGTTTGGTATATAAAGAAGCACATGAATATTTTTACTTTATATTTCCCATTCAAGAAAATAAATAGAAAATGAGCCCAGCTGCTAATAAGGTCAATTTATTTATCGTAGGTGCTGCTAAAGCCGGCACGACCAGCATTGCTCATTATTTGGAGCAGCATCCAGATGTATTCATCTCGGCCATTAAAGAGCCTCATTTTTTTAGTAAAGACGATTTGCAACACGACCAGTTTAGGTCGTTGTTGAAACAACGGCTTCAAAGTCATAGAATTGATGAAGTCATTAATGGAAAACTGAACAAAAAACTTCATCGAGCCTATATCAGAAAAAAAGAGGATTATGATCGATTATTTGAGAATGCCAATGGGCATAAAATTATAGGTGAAGCAAGCACTTCTTATCTATGGTCTAATACGGCTGCAAAAGAAATACATCAGTATAATCCTCAATCGAAAATAATAATTTTACTTCGTAACCCTATTGAAAGAGCATACTCGCATTATTTGATGGATCGGAGAATGCAATATACCAGTCAAGCTTTTGAGAAAGCCTTGCGTGAAGATGATCAAGCATTATCAAAAGGATGGGGAATCAATAGCATGTATGTAGAGTTGGGAATGTATTCGATTCAGGTAAAAAGATACTTGGATATTTTTTCTGTTTCACAAGTTAAAATTATTTTGTTTGATGACTTAAAGAAAGACAGTAAGAAAGTGTTGAATGAGATATATCATTTTTTGGATATTGGTGCTTATACCGTACAACAAGACCATATTAAAAACGTAGCACGTATTCCACGAAACTTTATTGCAAATCAATTGCTTCGTTCTGTTCGTTTACGAAAATTTATACGGGAATCTATGCTGAGTAAAATAAGCCCGTATTTTGACCGATTGATTTATACCGAAAAAAATTTACCGGGCATCCCATTGAATGCTCAAAAAGATTTAAGCATCCGGTTTAAAAGCGATATAGAGAACCTTAGCAATTTATTAAATATAGATTTAAGCCATTGGCATAAAATATGAATAAAGAGACGCAAACTCCATTACCCAATTTTTTTATTGTAGGCGCTGCAAAGTGTGGTACCACTTCGTTGTATCATTATTTAAAGAAACATCCTGAAGTGTATTTAAGTCCTATAAAAGAACCGAATCACTTTTGTAGCGATATCGATCCTGAAGAATTCAGTCAACAATACAAAGACATTGAAAAACGTAAACGACTGGATTTAGAAACCTACACGCAAGGAGATATGAAAAGGGAGGTGTGGGGTTATTTTGTACAAGATTGGAACCACTATACCAAGCTTTTTAAAAATGTCAAAAATGAAAAAGCCGTAGGTGAGATAAGCAACACCTACTTATTCTCCAATGTTGCGGCAAAAAATATCAAGGAGAAAATCCCTAATGCAAAGATCATAGCGATGCTTCGAAATCCTGCCGATCGAATCTACTCTCATTATATGGCCAATCTTAGAGATGGCAAAACCTTTTTATCTTTTGCAGATGAAATGGAAGACGATTATAGAAAACCAAAGAAAGGTTGGTATGTATCTCATGCCTATTACGAAATGGGGATGTATTATGAGCAAGTAAAACGCTTTTATGATCAATTTCCCAAAGAGCAAATACGTATTTATATTTATGATGATTTTAAAGTGGAGCAAGAAAATATAGTTAGAGATATGTTGTCGTTTTTAGAGGTGGATGCCAATGTAAAACTCGATTTTTCAGAAAGGCACAATCAGGCAGCGGTACCGAAGAACCGATATTTCATGTATTTAATCAGCGCTACCGGAATAAAGAAGAACTTATTTCGTATTGTTCCACAGACTTTAAAGCGAAAACTTAAATCCACTTTTTTTAAATCAAGTGAAATACCAAAAATGACCGCTGAAGAAAGACAGAAGATCATTAATATATATCGGGACGATGTTTTAAAATTACAGGACTTATTGAAAAGAGATTTATCCATGTGGTTGAAATAAAAAAAAGTTTTAGTGAAAAGAGTATTTAAAATAGTTCTGCTTTCAATTCTTTTTTTCGTTGCATTCCGTATTGGCTTTAGAACTCCACTTGATCCAATTCTGTTCATAGTTGAAGGCGTCTTATCGGGCCTTATGATTATGTTTATGGCGTTTCGTGTCATCCAATTCCTATCCAAAAAAGAACCTGTTTCATCACTCGAGGCCATGCTTTTGGCTATGTTTATTTTTCCTTTTTGGGCTGCATTTTCGGCCTATTACGAATATGGGCAACCCCTCTTCTATGGTATAGCTACACAAAGAAGTTTTTTTCTATACCTGTCGGCTTTGTTTGTATTTTATCTTTTAAAATATCGTGTCATTACAACTAAGGATATCCAAACTTCGTTTTTGGCTACTGCATGGGTCTCAATGGCAATATTTATTGTGACCGCTAACTTTATAAATCCTGAACAATATTTTAAAACCATTTTTATTGGTTATAATGAGTTGAAGGGAGGCTATATTTTTAAGTTCGTAATCACACTCATTGTATTTGCCTTTTTGTTTTACGTCATAAAATATTTTATCACACGTAAGACCTATTATCTGCTATTGGCTGCTCCTCATTTTTACTATATGACTTTTGTACGACAAGATAGAAGTACCATATTAGTTGCAATGATCACCTTGTTGTTGTTTTTTCTTTTTGAGATTTATAAAAAAGCTCGTTTTAAATATTTCCTGTATACCTTTATGGTGATTGGAGTTCTATTCTCTGTAGTTGCTCTTTCGGGTTATACACCCGATCCGGTTACCATTGAAAAATATAACAATATTTGGCTTACCGTTACCGGTCAGGAAACTACAGAGAATTCAACCAACTTAAGAAGAATTCAAACCCTTATGGTTTGGCCAGATATATTGAGATCGCCTCTTTTTGGAAATGGTGAACTCAGCTTAAAATGGGAAGGAGGATTTGCTCGAGTATATGGATATTTTTATCCTACTGATATTGGCATAGTTGGTGAAATGTTTATTTACGGTTTTCTAGGAACGTTTTTGATCAATGCTCAGTTTATCTTTGCATTTTGGCTGATCAAAAGAATGAGAAGAGATATAAAAGATGCTTTTCAACAGACTTGTATTTACTTTTTGGTGATCTGTTTCTTTGATAGTTTAACAGCGGGCCAAACTGTTTTTTACGCTGCTAATAGCGTGGTGATGATAGCAATAATTTATTCGTACTATCATCTTCAAAAAGTGGAGCAAGTAAGGATTAAGCAAAATGCTCTTTCCACTCATCAAACATTTAAACGGGTTCAAATATGATTAAGGCATTTATTATAATTCTGGTTTTAGCTTTCGGATCATGTAAAAGTTCTGAGCAACAGCAATCGGTGCATCTACCCGAAGGTAACAAAAGTGGAAATGTTATAACTCTTGGATCATCTAAAAGCATCCATTATCAATATGGTGGATTTAATACGGCAAATTTGTTTCCCAATTTTGAAACAAATCAATCCGAATGTTTGAAAATAGTTCACCAATTGAATCCACGTGTATTGAGATTCCCAGGCGGATCAATTGCTAATTTTTATCATCCCACCGGTAAAGCTTATGGCTTTGAAGAGAATGATTTTACAACCAGAGAAGGAAGCGTTTCACGGCATGTAAACAAAATGCTTGATAAAAACAAAAGAGCGAATGCTCAGAACAATTATCTCGAAGATTTTATTCCTTTCGCAAAAGAGAATAATGCATCGGTGTTATATGTAGCTAATATAACCAGTGCCAGCGAAGCAGAAATAATGGGAATTATTGCAAGGTTTAAGACCGAGCAAATACCTATCGTGGGAATTGAGCTAGGTAATGAACTTTACCTCAATGCATATAAAGAAGTAGTTCCTAATGTTGAAGACTATATTAAGCGAGCATCTAAATATGCAAAAACTATAAAGGCTCAATATCCTGACATTAAAGTTTTAGTAGCTACTGAGTCGAGGTCGATAAAGAACCCAAAATTTGTCAGTCAATGGAATGTGCCATTGGCTAAAGAAAAATTTTATGATGCACTTTCTCTGCATGTTTACCCTGAATTTCCATTCTGTGAAAAAACAGGATCGTTAGAAGACATTTTGGAATGCTATCATTCTAATTTGATAAACTATATACAAAAGACATATCCGGAACAATTAGAATTATTTTTCAATCAATTTCCAGGGGTGGATATATGGATCACCGAGTGGAATATTCTTAAGCCAGGGAATTACATAGGCAACTCTATGGCTCAAAGCTTATATCAATCTTTATTCTTTTTTGAGAACTTGAAAGTTCATGCCACGAATAGTAAAATTCCATTGTTGAGTTTTCATAATTTGGGTGCATCTGAGTTTGGATATAGTGCAATGTTGAGCGGAGCAACAAATACAGAAGTGGTCTTAAACAATGCTTATTTTGTATTCAAGCTTTTTTCTTCGATCAATCAAGGAAATAATGAGTGGATAGAAGTTTCGATGAGCGAAAACGATTCGTCAATAAAGTTATATGCGTTAAAAGTGAAAAATGAAACTCATTTGTTTATAATGAATCTTTCGGGCGAGAACAAAATCATTGATGGCATCCGTAGTGAAAAGAACGAAATGAATGTGAAGCATTTTGAATCGTTTTCAGGAGCAAAACCATATTCGGCTGTTTCCTACAATGGGTATTTTAATGACGAGTCAATTGCCTCAATCGATAAAAATATTTTGAATCAAATCAGACAATGCAGCTACTCAGCAGATACAAAGTGGGAAGGGAAAATACAACCTTACAGTATTAATCATATTACCCTTCAACAATAACCGGATTGGAAAAGAAGAAAATATTTGTGTTGGGCAATAGCCGAAGCGGAACTACAATGATGGGTCGAATGCTGAATAAACATAGTGAGGTGTTTACTTTTGGTGAGTTGCATTTTTTTGGCCCCATGTGGTCTAAGCAAACGAGCGAAAAAAAATTGTCTGAAGTTGATGCTGAATTGTTGGCTGAAAAACTTCTCGCTCGTCAAAGACAAGGGTTTCTAATTTTCAAACTGAATGGTGCAGAGAAACAAGAAGCGAAAGAAATAGTAGCCTCAATACCCGCAAACGAACGGACTGCGATAGAAGTGTACAAGAAATTTCTTGAGTTTGAAACACAACGTCACTCCAAAACACACTCTTGTGAGCAAACTCCACCGAATATTTTTTACATCAATGAAATAATCGATCATGTGCCTAACGCTTATGTCATTAACATGGTGCGCGACTCTAGAGACGTATTGTTGTCACAAAAAAGAAAGTGGAAAAGGAAATTTCTTGGGGCAGGTAAAATTCCACTCATGGAATCGTTAAGAGCGTATTTAAACTATCACCCAATTACCATCAGCAAACTTTGGAATTCTGCAGTTCAAACCGGACGGAGGTTTGAAACACATCCTAAGGTAAAGAATGTAAAATTTGAAGATGTAATAAACGATCCGGAAAAAACACTGCGTGATATATGTTCTTTTTTGAAATTAGAGTATCAATCACAGATGATACAAGTACCTCGAGTAGGATCTAGCAGCAGTTTTGATGAATCCTCACAAATTGGTACCAGCAAATCAGTATTGGGGCAATGGCAAAAAGGAGGATTGAATAAAGCTGAAATTGAAATATGTGAAAGGGAATGTAAATCGAATTTGCAACATTTTGGATATGCAATCAGTAATACTAAAGCAAACTTTATTCAAAGATGGTTTTATTATGGCTCATTCCCCGTTAAACTTGGTTTTGCATTCTTATTCAATTTGCGAAGAATGAAGAATATTCGGCAGACCATTCAAAAAAGATTTGGTATTTAATGCAAAATGTAAAAGTCAATTTTTTTATAGTAGGTGCTGCAAAAAGTGGTACTACATCGTTATATCATTATCTCAACAGCCACCCGGAAATATTTATGAGTGAGCTGAAGGAGACCAATTATTTTTCTTCTAAAGAAATTTTGGAGCAGAAGCTATTCTACAATGAAGTTGTAATCAATGAACAACAACAATATGAAAAGTTGTTTGAAAAAGTAAAGAATGAAAGAGCAATCGGAGAAGCTTCGGTTTCCTATTTGTATTATGATAAAGTGCCACAAAGAATATTCGAATACAACCCCAAAGCCAAGATCATCATTTTGCTTCGCAACCCAGTAGAAAGAGCCATTTCGCATCATGCTATGGATCAGCGCATGGGTTGGAATAATATACCTTTGAGCAACATATTTGATTTATCGTCTAAGCACCAGCAGATTGAGAATTATTTTCAACAGTACATACTCTTAGGAAATTATTTTGCCCAAGTGAAAAGATATTTTGATTGCTTTGGTAAAGAGAATGTAAAAGTTATTTTATTTGAAGACATCAAAAAAGACATTCAAACAGAAGTGAGCCATTTATACACTTATTTAAATGTAGATTCGTCATTTGTTCCTCAGCCAATAGAAGAAGACAATGCTGCAAAAGAAGTTAGAAGCAGTGTGTTGAAGGTCTTGTATCAACAAAAGGGAATCAGAAAATTTATAAAAGCAAGTCTTCCCGGAAATCTTAGAAAGAGTATTGAAAAAGTAGTTTTCAGTAAAAAAAGTAAGCCCAAAGATAATTTGCTTTTGCAAAAGCTGTCTGTGTATTATAAAGATGACATTAACCAATTAGCTCAATTACTGAATTTAAACTTACAACACTGGCACTTGAACGATGAGCATAAATAAAATTGCCATTATTGATTATGTCGGACTAAAAGCCGGTATTGATATTTACAACATGAATCTGTTGGACGGATTACATGCGTGCAATTACTCGACTTATGTGTTTTCCAACTTCGACTCGAAACAGAGTAATACAAAAGTTCACAATATTTTTAGAAATACAAATGTCTCAAAGGTAAAAGCTATTGCAAATAACTTCTTTGGTTATATAAAGGCTTACCGTATATGCAAACGAGAAAAGGTAGAGTGGACCATCATGCATTTGTTTCGAGGAGGATTTTTTGATTTGGTTATAATGCTAATAGCACAATGGATGGGACTAAAAATTATTCTCATAGTGCATGATGTTGAAAGTCTCGATGCAAAAGCCTTGTCTTTTACCCGCAGAATTATTTTAAAGAGATTAAATCAATGGATGGTGGTTCATAATCAGTTTTCTTATACCGCATTGAAATCAGTATTACCCGATAAATATATGCAGCGTGTGCATGTGATCAAGCACGGCAATTTTGTTGACTTGCCCAATTCAGCATTGAATCGGCAAACGGCTATTGAACATTTTAAACTGAATCCGGATAAAAAGTATGTGCTGTTCTTTGGCCAAATAAAGAAAGTAAAGGGATTGGATCTCCTCTTAGAGGCCGTTCCAAATTGTAAAAGCGATTTCGAAATAATTATTGCCGGAAAACTACGCATGGATAATTATGAGCGATACCAAGAAATAATAGATCAGCATCAATATGGGAATCGCGTACATGCTATGATACGTCACATCTCTGATTACGAGCGAGAGTTGCTCTTTAAAGTGGCAGAACTCATAGTAATTCCATACCGTTTGATTTTTCAGAGTGGGGTCTTGATCATGGCTATGAGTTTTAATACTCCTGTTTTGGCATCTGATTTAGATCCGAACAAAGAAATAATTGAACATGGTAGAAATGGAATGCTTTTCAAATCAGGCGATAGCATGGATTTGGCTAAACAACTTGACTCCTTTTTGTCCGGAGAATTGAATGAAAGAGATATAAAAGCTGAAGCAATGAGAACGATGACTGAGGAATTTGGATGGCATAAAATCGCAAAACAATATCACAGTATTTTGTTAAAAAGTTAGTAATACGGCATAAACTGCTTCTGTCTTTTCCTTTAACTTTGAGCGAAATAAAAATAAAGGGGCATTTTCCTATTTGTTTTTAGCAAATAATGTAACCCTTGTCCGTTTTTTGAGTAAAATTTAAATTGATAATAAGCATACAGAAATGAGAATATTTATATCCGGTGTAGCCGGTTTTTTAGGCAGCCATTTGGCCGATCGATTGTTAAGTCAAGGGCATGAGGTAGTTGGGACTGACAACTTGATTGGAGGGTACGAAGACAATGTAAATCCAAAGGTTGAGTTCTATACTTACGATTGTAAATACCGGAATTCAATGGCTAAGATTACAAAGGGATGTGATATTATATATCATACCGCTTGTACCGCTTACGAAGGATTATCGGTATTCTCACCACATTTAGTAACAGAGAATACATATCAGATTACTTTATCATTGCTAAGTGCAGCGATAGAGAACAAAATTAAGCGTTTTGTTTTCTGTAGCAGTATGGCACGCTATGGTTATCAACCAACAGTTCCATTTACAGAAGACATGGTTTGTAATCCGGTTGATCCTTACGGAATTGCTAAATACGCTTCAGAACTTACCATACAGAATATGGCCAAAGTGCATGACTTTGATTATTGCATCGCAGTTCCTCACAACATTATTGGACCTCGTCAAAAATACGATGATCCATTTAGAAACGTAGCTGCCATAATGATCAATCTTATGTTACAAGGCCGTCAACCTATAATTTATGGTGATGGTGAACAGAAAAGGAGCTTCAGTTTCATACAAGATTGTGTTGATTGTCTTGAACGAATGGCCACACAGGAGAACGTGTTGGGACAGATTATCAATATTGGTCCCGATGAAGAATATGTTTCTGTAAATCAGTTAGCGGTAGTAATTGCTAAGCTTTTGAACTTTGATTTGAAACCCATGTATATGCCCGATCGTCCGATGGAAGTAAAGCATGCCAGCTGTTCGGCTAATAAGGCACGTGAGCTATTGAACTATAAAACTCAATATAGTTTAGAACAAGGACTGGGTGAAATGATTGAATACATCAAAACACGTGGAGTAAAACCATTCCGCTACCATTTGGATATAGAAATTCGCAATGCGAAAACACCTAAGACCTGGACAGACCGTTTGTTTTAAGTAGAACATGAAAATTGCAATTGTTGGAACACGAGGCATTCCAAACAACTATGGTGGTTTGGAAGAGTTTGCTGAGAATGTTTCAGTTGGCCTTGTTAAGAAAGGTCATCAGGTTATAGTTTATAATCCACACTTTCATCCGCACAAAGAGAGTACTTTTCACGGAGTTGAAGTCGTTAAAAAGTGGAGCCCGGAAAAACAAATTGGGACAGCCGCAAATTTTATCTACGATTATTTATCGCTTCGCGATGCATTAAAGAGAAAAGTAGATGCCATATTAATTTGTGGCTATACTACATCGGCCATTTCATTATTTTTTATTCCATTAAATCGTGTACCTATATTTATGAATATAGATGGCATGGAATGGTGGAGAGCAAAATGGAGTCCAATGATTCAAAAGCTTACCCATTGGTTTGAAAAAGTAGCCGTTAAAAGATCGCATGTAATTATCAGCGACAATTTGGGTATTAAAGATTATGTTCAAAAGGAGTACAACAAAGACTCCTATTTTCTGGCTTATGCCGCCAATGAAATTTTAGTGCCCGAAGAAAGTTCACTTCAAGAATTTGGTTTACAGAAATATCGTTACAACTTATTAATCGGTCGATTAGAGCCTGAGAATAATATCGAGACTATATTGGATGGAGTTCGGGACTCTTCGGATACTGATCCAACCGTTATTTTTGCAAACTATAAAACTAAATACGGACAGAAGCTGAAAGAAAAATATGCAGCACATCCAAAAATAGAATTTCGAGGATGGGCCAGTGGACAAAAAACACTCAATAATTTGCGACACTTTGCAAAAGTATATTTTCATGGCCATTCGGTAGGTGGAACCAACCCATCGCTACTCGAAGCTATGGCTGGAAGGGCATTTATAGCTGCGCATAATAATCCGTTCAATAGTTCGGTTCTTGAAAAAGACGCATTGTATTTTAGATCGCCTAAAGAAGTACAAGAACTGTTGGATCAATTTTCAGTTCATGAAACCAATCGAAAAGTGTTTACTGAAAATAACATCAATAAAATACGTAATCAATACAATTGGCCATATCTTGTTGATGAATATGAGAAAATGTTTCTTGCAGAACTTCAAAAAAGAACATAATGATTATTATTTTTGGTTGAAAGACAATCGAAAATGAATATTAAATCCTATCTACTTGTTTTAATCCTATCGATCGCCTCGGTTGATCTTGCAGCACAAGAATATTATCTTCCTTTGAACAATGAAATTAATTTGTCGCTTGAGCGCGAAATTAATCGAGTTGGATCAAATATTCATACCGCAGTAAAACCATATCTGAGTTCACGACTACAAGAGACAGTTTCATTGGACAGTTTGAACCAACACAAAGTTCCGGATTCGAAATTTTTTAACTCATGGCTCGGAAGAAAATTCACACGGGAGCATCTTTTACAAGTTAAGGAAGATGATTTTAGTTTCTTTCTCGATTTTAACGTTGAGTTTACAGGAGGTATTGATTCAAAAGATACCAGTTCGGATAGTAATTTCTTTATCAATTCTAGAGGATTCAACGCTGGAGGAAGCATTGGAGATCGTTTTTCATTTTCAAGTAGTTTTGTTGAAAGTCAAGCATCATTACCTACGTACTTGGATTCCCTTTCGAGAGCAACACGTGTTGTTCCGGGAGGAGGTCGTATAAAAAAGTTTCAAGGTAATTTAGACTATGCGATTGCCAGTGGATCGATCAGCTATTCATTAAAAAAGTATTTTAATTTTCAGGCAGGTACCGACAAGAATTTTATTGGTGACGGCTATCGTTCATTGCTGCTTAGTGACCATGCCTTCAATTATCCCTATTTAAAAATCAATATGGATATTTGGAAAATTAATTATACAGTACTTTATTCTGTTCATCAATTGATTGAAGCCAATGCTGTAAACGATGAGGTTATTTTTAGAAGAAAATATGCCTCAACGCACTATTTGGATTTTCAAATCGGGAAACGAGTAAACTTAGGAATCATGGAATCCATCATCTATGGTTGCAATGATGGAGGAAGAGCATGTACTCCGGATATACATTATTTTAATCCAGTAATATTTTTTCGCCCTGTTGAATTTTCCGTTGGATCACCAGACAATGCTCTGATGGGTTTAAATCTGAAAGTTAAAGTGTCGGATCAATTTTCATTTTATGGACAAATGGTTTTGGATGAATTAAAACTGAGTGAGGTGAGAGCTGGAAATGGTTGGTGGGCCAATAAGCAAGGGTTTCAACTAGGGCTCAAGACCTTTGAGCCAGCGAACATTAAAAATTTATACACTCGAGTGGAGTTTAATTACGTTCGACCTTATACCTATCAACATCGCGATTCATTGACCGGTTATTCACAATACAACCACCCATTGGCTCATCCTTCGGGTGCCAATTTTTATGAAATGCTCGCCCACTTGAATTACAGCTACAAGCGTTTTATTTTGGAATTGAAAATGAATTACATTTATTCAGGAACCGATACCGCTGGTGTAAATTATGGTCAGAACATTTTATTGCCCTATACTACACATCCTAATGAGTTTGGAAATGAAGTAGGCCAAGGCTATTCTTCTAAAATTACCATTGCAGAATGTAGATTTTCTTATTTAATAAATCCGATAAACAATTTTCGAATCGAATTATTTGCCAATATGAGGCGTCAAAAAAGGCCTACGGAAAGTTTTGAATCTCTCACAGCAGGTATCACATTAAGGACTTTATTGAGCAATCGATACTTCGATTTTTAGTAGCAGTTTATCTTCCGTACTATAAATTTTTTGATCGGTCAGATCTCAATAATGACAAGGGATTTGTAGAATTTACGACAGAATTAAGTACGTTCACCCAATAATTCAAGGGCTTTACTTAAAAAGGAGTTGACATTACCATAATTTGTTCGCATGGCGTATTTTAAAGCCTACCTTTGAACAAACCGTGTTATGTTAAATATTACCCTTACTTGCATTGCTGCTTTTATCATCACTTTTATTTCGATACCCTCGATCATAAGAGTTGCTATGATAAAAAATCTGGTGGATGAACCCGGAGGCAGAAAGTTACATGCGACACGAGTACCTACTTTAGGAGGGCTTGGTATTTTTGCCGGGATCATTTTTGCGTATACATTCTTTTCGGCCACTACAGGAGCCCAATACAATCAGTATATTATTTCGGCTATGATTGTCATGTTCTTTATTGGGTTGAAAGACGATTTGGTTGACCTTACCCCTTCAAAGAAAATAATCGGACAATTAGTAGCTGCATTAATTATTGTTCTGTTCGGAGATATTCGAATGACAAGTTTATATGGCATTTTGGGTATCTACTCTATTCCTTATCTTGTGAGTGTAGTGTTTTCGGTCCTCACTATTTTAGCAATCATAAATGCCTATAACCTTATAGATGGGGTTGATGGGTTAGCCGCTGGCATTGGTGCTATTGCCTCTTTTACTTTTGGGTTGTGGTTTTATAATTATAATGAAATCACGCTCTGTATATTGTCGTTTGCAGTAATGAGTTCATTGCTTGCATTTTTAGTTTACAACTTTTCTCCTGCTAATATATTTATGGGCGATACAGGAAGTTTAATCATTGGATTAATTTTGGCGGTCCTCACCATCCAGTTTATTAATCTGAGTTTTATTTCTCCGCCCGATGCATTTCCATTCAGAAGCAGTCCGGCAATGGCGGTCGCTATTTTATTTATACCAATATTTGACACGTTAAGAGTTTTTATAATGAGATCCATAAAAGGGGGCTCTCCATTTAGAGCCGACCGAAATCATATTCACCATCTATTATTAGATTTTGGATTGTCTCATCGCGAAGTGGCAGTAATTATGTATGGTGTTAATATGGGCATCATTTTACTTGCTTTGTTTCTTCGTAATATCAGTAGCCTAAATTTGTTATACACTATTTGCGGTATTGCTGTCTTGTTGTTTGGGGGATTGAACATCTTGCATTTCATATTCAACCGTGGGCCACAAAGAGCTAGCGAAAGAACCAGCTAAAAGCCAATTTCATTTTATTTTCAGAATATTCTTACAGAATTGATTGATCCTTTCAATCGAGCTGCATTATTATTAAAGTGCTTAATTCGGAACGATTCTAAAGATTTTATCTTCTATTGTAACGCATGCACCATCATCGCAGTACCTAACCTTATTTAAAGAAGTCTTTTTATTAAAGCTTACAAAGTGCTGATTTGAAAAAGTTTATCACATTTTTTTTACTTTTGGGCTTACCATTAACTAACTAATAAAACAACTTGTACAGTATGAGAAAATTTCTGTTTACGGGATTGCTTTGCCTTGGAGTCCTGCTAAATAATTTATCTACAGCTCAAGTTTCATCGGGGGGAAATTCGGATGATCCAATTGCTGAGATTCTAGATAGTTTATTATCCATTCAAAATGTAATTCGATTTAACGAGCTTAATGAATTTGACCATATGTCAGGTTTAACATCAGCTCCTTCGTCACCTCTTTTTTCAGAGCAATCATTTGACGATAACATGAAGAAGATTTTAACGCCTATACCCATGACTTATAATGATGAGGTTGCAGGATTTATAGAGTTGTATGGATATAAGAAAAGAAATCTTACTAGCCGGGTAATGGGGCTCAGCTCCTTGTACTTCCCTTTATTTGAGCAAGAGTTGGATAAAGAAGGATTACCTATTGAGTTAAAATATTTAGCCATTGTCGAATCTGCATTAAATCCAATCGCAGTATCTCGTGCAGGCGCTACTGGTATTTGGCAGTTTATGTATCAGACCGGAAAAATGTACGGACTCACCATTAACTCTTATATAGATGAAAGAAGAGATCCTTATAAGTCGACTCGAGCTGCTTGTCAATATTTTAAGGATATGTATGCGTTGTATAACGATTGGCTATTGGTTATTGCCAGCTATAATTGTGGCGCAGGAAATGTGAATAAAGCTATTGCCCGTTCGGGAGGTAAAACAAATTTTTGGGAGATAAGTCGTTACCTGCCAAGAGAGACTAGAGGTTACGTTCCGGCTTTTATTGCGGTAACTTATTTGATGACATATCACAAAGAACATAATCTATATCCCGTTATGCCGGCTTATAACTTTTTTGAAGTAGATACACTGGCCGCGCAACACGCAACGGATTTATGGAAGATTAGTAAATACACCGGCTTGCCTTATGATGTGGTTTCTTATTTAAATCCAATTTATAAGAAAGGGAAAATACCCAATACAGACGATGCTCAAATAATTCGTTTACCCAGATCTTATGTTCAGGAGTTTATTAAAAACGAAGCGAATATATATCAGCACAACGAACAAGAAAATGTTCCAACAGTAGCCAGTCGTTCCAATCCTTCTTCTGAGAATGTAGTAAAAACAGTACCTATAGCCGGAACCGATTTTGAATACGTTTACAAAAAGGTTAAAAAATATCACTATGTAAAAAGAGGCGAAACGCTTTCAACCATCGGAAGTAAATTGAAATGCTCGGTTTCCGATTTGAAATCATGGAATCGAATTAGGGGCAGCATTATTCACCCTGGACAAAAACTTGCATACTATACTGTAGTAAAGAATAAACAAGAAATCGTTAAAGAAGATACTGTTGCTAAAGCAACGGAAGAAAAAGAAACAGTAGAATTGAGCGATTCAAAAACTTCTGCACAAGAGAATCCTATCAACAATTATAAGTTGGATGATTTTTACATCTATCATACGGTTCAGAATGGAGATACCTTGTATAGCATATCGAAAGCCAATGGCGTTAGTGTAGAAGAGTTAAAAGTCTTGAACAATATTCAAGATTCGCGACAGTTGAAGATTGGAACAAAGATCAAGATCAAAAAAAATGGATAATAAGGCATTTTTCGCGTATGCCGCTTTTTTTGTATTTTTTATTTCCATAGCAGGACAATCATGTACTTCTGATCAAAGCAGTAAGATTGAATCCATTGGGAAGTCAAATGAATTGTTATTGGTTTCAAAATCGGTAACAAGCGATACCAATAGTGTAAACATTGTTTATGCTCATTTTGCAAAAGATTTTATAGGTCTACCGCAACCAGAACCTTGGTATAAAATTAGTCACATTCCGATCAATGAGTTTGGTGGTGTGTTTAAAAGACATAGAACCATAATCTATTTGTTGAATAGTGATACCGTAAGTAGAAGTCAGATTCGCTTTGCAAAAGATGTTTGGGCAAAAAATCAATTGGTTGTAATTGTACAAGCGAAAAACGAATTAGGTTTGGTTCAACTCTTGAAGGAACAGAAGGAAAACATAGAGTATAAAATTCTTGATCACGAATTACATCTGGGAAAATTAAATGCAGAGAAGAATGCAAGTCCAACATTGAGCAATGCTTTGACTCAAAAGTTTGGAATAAAAATTTCGATCCCAAACGAATACGTATTGGCCGTAGATCAAAATAGATTTTCCTGGTATAGAAAAGAAACAGAAAATAG
>Ga0116143_10001166_pt1 | contig 32958 bp, 28 predicted proteins | sample AD_UKC034_MetaG_FD_89745 | JGI IMG/M metagenome (GOLD analysis project Ga0116143, IMG submission 89745) | Active sludge microbial communities of municipal wastewater-treating anaerobic digesters from USA - AD_UKC034_MetaG | ecosystem: Engineered > Bioreactor > Anaerobic > Digestate | place: USA... | reverse complement strand
GCAAAAGCATTTGGTGGAGTTTCACTGGAAAGTTTTAGCAAATACATTACCGTGCAGGAAATAACACAAACCGGATTGCAGGTAATAGGCCCGATAATTGAAACAATGGCCGAAGCCGAACAATTGAGGGCCCATGCGCAAGCCGTGCGGGTAAGGTTATCATTAAGGTGATATAACAAGAAGTGTGTTCGTAATAGAAAAAGAGCAATGTTCAATCTACAGCAACTAATCAGAGAAAATGTTTTGAACCTGAAGCCTTACTCATCCGCGCGCGATGAATTTAAAGGCCAGGCTTCGGTTTACCTGGATGCAAATGAAAATCCATACGACACGGGTTTAAACCGTTATCCCGATCCTCATCAGATTGAACTAAAAAAGAAGATAGCTTCAATCAAGAAAGTTAGTCCGGAAAATATCTTGCTTGGCAATGGCAGCGATGAACCCATCGACTTACTATTCCGTGCCTTTTGTGAGATGGGCGATAATGTGGTTATTCCGCAACCTACGTATGGTATGTATTCCGTAAGCGCCAATATAAATAATGTAACAATAATGGATGTTAACCTCACCACTCAATTTGATGTGGATGTGGAACAAACCTTAAAAGCCTGTAATGAAAATACAAAACTGATTTTTCTTTGCAGCCCCAACAATCCATCAGGAAATTTATTGTCATTCAATCGTATCGAACAAATCCTGAATCAATTTAACAGGTTGGTAATTGTGGACGAAGCGTATATTGATTTTACAGATTCGGAAGGCTTTGTTCCTTTGCTGAAGCATTATCCCAACCTGGTTGTTCTTCAGACTTTATCAAAAGCCTGGGGCCTGGCCGCTATTCGGTTAGGGATTTGCTTCGCTGCCAAAGAAATTATTGAGGTACTCAACAAAATTAAACCACCATATAATATCAGCCTGCTATCGCAACAGGTTGCCCTCGAAGCATTAAGTAAGGAAGATCAAAAAAATGAATGGGTAAAGCAGCTTGTAGCAGAACGCGCCTGGTTAAAAGCCGAATTAGCAAAAATTAACCGCGTAATAGAAGTTTATCCTTCCGATGCCAATTTTTTGTTAGTCAAAATTCACGATGCGGCTAACGTGTATCAAAAATTAGTTGATCGGGGCATTATTGTAAGAGATCGCTCCCGGGTAACGCAGTGCGACAACTGCCTGCGCATAACTGTTGGAACACCAACACAAAATCAAATTTTAATTCGCGAACTTAGCGCACTATGAAAAAGGTACTTTTTATTGACAGAGACGGAACGCTGATTGATGAACCTGCTGATAATCCACAAATTGATAACCTGAACAAGGTGAAGTTTATTCCCGGTGTGTTTACATGGCTTGGTCGCATTGCCCACGAAACCGACTATGTGTTGGTAATGGTAACAAATCAGGACGGGTTGGGCACATCAACATTTCCGGAAGAAACTTTTTGGCCGGTGCAGAAATTAATTATTGAGACCTTAGCAGGCGAAGGCATCACCTTTGCGGCCGTTCATGTAGATCGATCCATGCCAAACGAAAACAAGCCCACACGCAAACCGGGCACGGGTATGCTTACCTCCTACTTCAGCGAGGCATATGATTTAGCAAACTCATATGTAATTGGCGATCGGGTTACAGATATTGAATTAGCAAAAAATCTCGGTGCAAAGGGAATCCTGATCAACAAAAATCCACATACAAAGGCGCTTCAGGAAAAAGGATTGACTGAATCCTGTGTACTTACCACAACCGACTGGAAAAAAATTTATGAGCAGGTAATACCTTCGCGCAAAGCCAGTGTTCGCAGAACAACAAAAGAAACCGATGTGGCCATTACTGTAAATCTGAATGGATCCGGCAAATCGCACATTAACACCGGGTTGGCTTTTTTCGATCACATGTTGGATCAACTGGCCCGCCATGGGTTAATTGATCTTACCATCCAGGTAAAGGGAGATTTACAGGTAGATGAACATCATACGATTGAAGATACAGCCCTAGCACTTGGTGAAGCATTTCTTCAGGCGCTGGGCGATAAGAAAGGGATTGAACGTTATGGTTTTTGTTTACCCATGGATGATTGCTTAGCACAAGTAGCCATTGACTTTGGAGGCAGGCCCTGGCTGGTGTGGAATGCAGAATTTAAACGGGAAAAAATCGGTGAAATGCCAACCGAAATGTTTCATCATTTTTTCAAGTCATTTACAGATACATCCAAAAGCAATTTGAACATACAGGCGGAAGGTGTAAATGAGCATCACAAAATAGAAGCAATCTTTAAAGCCTTTGCCAAATCAATTAAAATGGCTGTGCGAAAAGATCCGTTTAATGATCAATTACCCAGCACCAAAGGAACAATTTGATGTTGTGTGAACTATTTATTGATATGCTGAATACATCAAGATTCCGAAATAAGAATTTGTAATTGAAAAATGGTAGCTATTATCAAATATAATGCTGGCAACATTCGCTCGGTTGCCTTTGCGCTGGAAAGATTACAGGTAAGCTTTACCATTACCGACAACCCGGAAGAAATTCAGAAGGCTGATAAAATTATTTTTCCCGGTGTGGGCGAGGCTAACACAACCATGTGCTATCTCAAAGAAAAAAAACTGGATGCACTGATAAAAAATCTGAAGCAACCGGTATTGGGTATTTGCCTGGGTATGCAGTTACTTTGTGCTTACTCTGAAGAAAACGATACCCGTTGTATTGGTGTATTTGATGAACAGGTAAAAAAATTTCAACCACAGGGTCATGAAAAAGTTCCTCATATGGGCTGGAATTCCATACTACCCACACACGAATGGGTAGATCGGAATGTGGCCGATAAATTTGTTTACTTTGTACACAGTTATTTTGTCCCGGTCAATTCCCATACATCGGCTATTACAGAATACATTCAACCTTTCAGTGCAGCCATGAAAAAAGATAATTTTTATGCGGTACAGTTTCATCCGGAAAAATCAGCTGCAGTAGGCGAAAAAATATTATGTTCCTTTCTAAAGCAATCTTAACCTATGCGAATTATTCCGGCAATTGATATTATTGATGGTAAGTGTGTACGATTAACACAAGGCGACTTTGGCAAAAAGAAAATATATCGGGAAGATCCGGTAGAAGTGGCATTGGAGTTTCAGGACGCAGACCTGGATTGTTTACACCTGGTTGATCTGGATGGCGCCCGTAAAGGACATGTGGTGAACTGGGAGGTGATTCGTGACATTCAGGAAAAGACTGCTCTTAGTGTGGATTTTGGAGGAGGTGTGAAAACAGAAGCCGAAGTTGAGCAACTGCTCGACTTAGGCGTACACCAGATTAATATCGGAAGCCTGGCAGTAACCGATCCTGAAATCTTTAGCACATGGTTGAAAAAATACGGTACCGAAAATTTTGTACTCAGTGCCGATGTGAAAAACGGAAACGTATCTATAAATGGCTGGTTAGAAGATACTCAGTTCAGGTTGTTTGACCTGGTAAGTCGCTTTGAGGCGGAAGGGCTTGAATTTTTAACCTGCACCGACATCAGCACCGATGGTATGCTGGAAGGTCCAAATATTGGGCTCTATAAAAAACTCATTAACAAGTTTCCAAAGTTAAAAGTTGTTGCCAGTGGCGGGGTAAGTAGCCTGCATGACCTGGAAGAACTGAAGTATGCCAAAGTATATGGCGTAATTATTGGCAAAGCCATCTATGAAGGAAAAATCAAACTAGAAGAACTAAAGGCATTTCAAAAATAATTACTGATTAAAGTCTTGCTTACCAAACGCATTATCCCCTGCCTTGATATTAAAGACGGCCGTACCGTTAAAGGGGTAAACTTTGTAAACATTCGCGATGCGGGCGATCCGGTTGAACTGGGTGCACGATATGCCGAACAAGGTGCAGATGAACTCGTGTTTCTGGATATAACCGCTACCACCGACAATCGGAAAACATTTGTTGAATTGGTTCGGGAAATTGCCCGGCATGTAAACATTCCTTTTACCGTTGGCGGTGGAATCAGCTCGTTAGCAGATGTAGCACCCTTGCTGGAGGCTGGTGCAGATAAAGTGAGTATCAATTCTGCTGCCGTTCGCACACCACAACTCATTGATGACCTGGCCAAAGCCTTTGGGTCACAGTTTGTTGTATTAGCAATTGATGCCCGCAAAATAAATAATCAGTGGATAGTACATACCCATGGCGGCAGTAACCCTACAAACAAAAAATTATTTTCATGGGCACGCGAAGGGCAGAACCGTGGAGCCGGAGAAATTCTTTTTACCAGCATGGATCACGATGGCACCCGACAAGGATTTGCAATCGATCCGTTATCAAAACTTCATGAACTTTTACAAATACCGGTAATTGCCTCAGGAGGCGCAGGAAATAAAGAACATTTCCTGCATGCGTTCGCACTCGGAAAAGCAGATGCTGCTTTAGCCGCTTCGCTTTTTCACTTTGGCGAACTTTCCATTCCAGAATTAAAATCGTATTTAAAAACCAGCGGGGTTTCCATCCGCACCTGAATTATGACCGAGCTTGCCACAATAAACTTTGATAAATCCGATGGACTTGTTCCCTGCATTGTACAAGATTGCAACACACAACTGGTGCTGATGTTGGGATACATGAATAAAGAGGCTTTGGAAAAAACACTTACTGATAAAAGACTTACCTTTTATAGCCGAAGCAAGCAACGATTATGGACTAAAGGAGAAACGTCTGGAAATTTTCTTACGCTGGTTGATGTGAAAGTAGATTGCGATCAGGATACCTTGCTATTTACAGTTATACCGGCAGGACCAGCATGTCATACCGGGGCAGACACTTGCTTTAATGAAGGGAATGAGCATCGGGGACTTGAGTTTCTCGAAAAAATTATTCTGGAGAGAAAACAGAATCCAAAATCCGGCTCTTACACCAATCAACTTCTGAATTCCGGAATCAACAAAATAGCCCAAAAAGTTGGTGAAGAAGCCGTTGAACTGGTGATTGAAGCCAAAGACAACAACCGCGAACTTTTTCTGAATGAAGCTGCCGATTTGATGTACCACTACCTGGTGTTGTTAGCCGCCCGGGATTGTGAATTGAAAGATATCATCCATGTGCTAAAAACCAGGCACAGGAAGTAGTTTTCTAACTTCAATTTCTCCTTCCTATTTTCGTCTTTTCGAATCATTGAATTATGAATACTGAAATCCTGATTGACGGTTACCCCTTCATTCCTTACACCCACCCTACCTACAACGACAAAGAAATGATTGTGCGTAGCGTTGATTTTTATCAGTGGCTCGATCAGCGAAGGTCTGTGCGCGACTTTTCAGACAAACCAGTACCCTTGCCGGTTATTGAAAACATTTTGCGGGCAGCCTCCACGGCACCCTCCGGTGCGCACAAACAACCATGGACGTTTTGTGTAGTTAAAGATCCTCTGGTCAAATCGAAAATTCGTGAAGCCGCTGAAAAAGAAGAGAAAGAAAGTTATGAAAACAGAATGAGTAACGAATGGCTGGAAGACCTGAAACCTCTGCAAACCGATTGGAAGAAACCTTTCCTTGAAATTGCACCGTACCTGATTGTAGTTTTCAAGAAAGCATACGACCTGAAGCCAGGGAATATAAAGAGAAACAATTACTATGTGAACGAATCTGTTGGGCTTGCATGCGGGTTTCTGTTAGCAGCCATTCATCACGCAGGGTTGGTAGCGTTAACCCACACACCAAGTCCTATGAATTTTCTTACTACCCTGCTTGGCAGACCCGAAAACGAACGTCCTTTCCTATTAATTCCAGTCGGCTATCCTCATGAAAACACATATGTTCCCAAACTTGAAAGAAAAAAATTGAACGAAGTAATGGTGTTGTATTAAGGTTGGTTGGTTGTAACCGCCTCCTTGGGGTGTAACTTAATATAAGTAAGTTTATACGTGTACTCGGTTTGTCCTGAGTTCTCCGTTCGAATGCCTTCCAGCATATCCCTGGCTTCATCATAGGTAAATGTATAGGTGGAATACTCACCCCTTCTCTCAAGGTGTTTATAAACCATGATATTCGAGTCCTTCATTTTGGTAAACTCACCCCGAATGGAATACGAGGGCAGATTTTCTTTATCCAAAGGAATTTCGATGTATTCGCGATTGGGATCTTTGGTATCGCGCAGAATGACTACCGTGCTATAATTTTCTTTGCGGCTCATGATCTTGTTCTTTTCAACAGGAGATAAAAAACCCTTCCCTTTCTTTTCTGCCACAATAGATACTGAGTATATCCCTTCGATGCCGCCCATACTGGAGTAGTCCTTATTCAGGTACCGCTTCACAACATCATGAAAGGTAACTTGTTCATAAGGGTACACCTTTCTGTTTTGTTTCATCTGGTACAACTTCTCTATGGAACATCCCGCAACGATGGTCAAAAAAAGCCCGGCTATTGCAAACTGTTTCATAGACTTACACATTCAACAAAGTACGCTACCTAAAATACAATATCATGATACGCACCATTTTGGAACGACCGGCAGGATAATCGCCCCCTCAATGCCACCGGCTTTAATAGCGACTTACCCATCAGCATTCGCACACACTCCTGAATACCTTCCGTAATGCTTGGGTGCGGATGCACACACTCGGCTAATTCCTCGATGCCTTTATCCATACTGATCAGTACCGCTACCGCCTGAATGGCACTGCTGGCATGCAATCCTACTACTTTCATACCCAGAATTTTCATGTGTGCATCGCAGGTAACCAACAACTTTATAAAACCCTGTGTATTGCGCTTAGCTATGGCACGGCTAATTGTACTGTACTCGAGAGTTACAACCTTATAATCAATTCCCTTTTCGCGTGCCTGGGTTTCATTCATACCAACCCCCGCTACTTCCGGGCTCAAAAACATGATGGTGCTTATATTTTCGTAAACCAATTTGCGCTCAGGTTTTCCAAAGATTCGTTCTACTGCGTATCGTCCTTCCAACTCCCCCACATTCACCAACGAGATATCGGCAGTTAAATCACCCACGGCATAAATATTCGGCACATTAGTTTGCGTGTCGTTGCTGTCAATACCTCGTTTCGTCATATTGATTCCCACCTGATCATCCCATAATTCTTCAATGTTAGCAACCCGGCCCACCGAAACCAATGCTTTCTCTACGTTAAAGGTGCTCCGGCTGCCATCGGTATATTCCAACACATACTCTACCCTTCCGTTTACAATCTTCATTTCAACTAACCGCGAATTGCGGTGAATCAGTACACCGTGATTCTCCATGTTGCGTTCTACAATCCGCACCACGTCTTCATCTTCAAAGGGTAAGATGCGATCGCCTTTGTCAATCAGATTTACTTTTGTACGACCAAATCCGCTAAAGATCGTAGCGTATTCGCACCCGATAACCCCTGCCCCCACAATCACCATGCTTTCAGGAAAATCGCTCAAGTCTTCGATCCCTTCGCTGGTAAGTACAATTTTTTCATCAATCGGTAATTCAGGTAAATACCGGGGGCGGCTACCCGTAGCCAAAATAATATTTTCAGCATACACCGTTTCTACCCGGTTACTTGGATATGTAATTTCAATTTCGTGCGATGTTTTTAAACGAGCTTGCCCTGTTTTATAGAAAAGTAAGTTAGGATACACGGTTGCTTTCAGTTCGTTCATGTGCTCTTCCAACAAACTTTTACGCTCGGCTACTGCCTTACGCACTTCATTTTGTATTTCCCGAAAACTTACCGATGGCTCTTCGAGGTTGTAGCGCCTCAGATTTTTGCGAAACGCAGCCGCTTCGCGGGCAAGCTCCCACCAGGTTTTAGATGATAATGCTCCATTGGTAACGCCTGCGCCCCCTAAACTGTTTTTCTCTATCAGTAGTGTGCGCTTTTTAAAATCAAGAGCTCGCATGGCTGCCGCATATCCTGCCGGGCCAGCTCCTATAATAACAAGATCAAATTTCTCCATAAGATTAAAGCCAGAAATAATCGGTGTACAAGTTACAATTTATGGCGGGTTTTCAAGTGCTTTAACCTTATCTTTAAACCATGTTGGAAAATCTGATTGAATGGGATAAAAAATTCCTGATATGGCTCAATAGCCACCATGCCGATTGGCTGGATCCCGTTATGTATTTAATAACTCATACCGCATTCTGGATTCCGCTATATGGCTTTTTAATCTTTTTGGTATTTAAAACTTATAAGAAAGAGGGTTGGATTATTTTAATTGGTGCTGCGCTAACAGTACTGCTGTGCGACCAGATTACATCCTCTTTTATGAAACCGTTTTTTGAACGCCTGCGCCCCTCGCACGATCCTTCATTGGCAGGCTTACTTCATCATGTAAATGAGTATCGGGGCGGAAGGTTTGGATTTTCATCCGGCCATGCAGCCAATACGTTTGGCGTATCCTTATTTGTATGGCTGATATTGCATAGCCATATTCGGTGGATTGGGGCCATCTTTATCTGGGCCACAATTATGACATATACCCGGATTTACCTGGGGGTGCATTTTCCTGGCGACATACTGGTGGGTGGGCTTATCGGATTAAGTTGCGGATGGCTCAGTTACAAAGCCACCCAAGCGTTATTGAAATGGTATAGAAATAAGAAAGGATTACCTCAAACTTGAAGTAGTCCTTTCAAACCGCATTATTCAAAAGTCGCTTTACGTATTTTCCAATAATATCAAACTCTAAATTAACCTTCTCTCCGGTTTGTAATTTCCCAAAGCCGGTGTGCTCAAACGTATAAGGAATAATCGCAACAGAAAAACTTCCCATTCCCACATCGAAGCAGGTAAGGCTAACACCATTTACTGCAATTGAACCCTTCTCTACGGTAACATTACCCTGGGTTGCATCATACTCAATAGAAAAACGCCAGCTCCCGTTTTCGTCTTTTATAGATTTTACAACCCCCACCTGATCTACGTGGCCTTGCACAATATGGCCATCGAAGCGCCCGTTGGCCACCATGCACCGTTCCAGGTTAATCTGGGTATTTACCTGCCAACCAGAAAGATTGGACTTCTGCAACGTTTCCTGAATGGCAGTAACCCAATGCTTGTTACCATCCACCCGGGTAACAGTAAGGCAAACACCATCGTGCGAAACACTTTGATCTACCTTTAATTGATTGCTGATGTTGCTTTCAATACAAAAATTAATATTGGCCCGATCTGGGTTGATCTGCGTTACTTTTCCAACTGCTTCAATTATTCCTGTAAACACTTATTTCGATTTTTTCTCCTCCAATTTCTTTAATGCTTCCCTTTGTTCAGGTTTAACCGTAGGATACACAATTCCCAACTGATCAAGATAGGTTTTGTATTTGGCCGGGTTATAGTAAAGTGGTTTCAACTTAGGTGCATATTCCTCCATAATCTTTTTATTGAGGGTTATAGCCGGATTATCCTTATCACCAACCAACGGTGTGTATTTTAAATCTTTGGTTTGCTCATCTCTATAATAATTCCATGCACTGGTTAAGAGTTCCGGCCTCAACAACATGTCCAACACGGTCATTATTTCAGCCTTGGCTCCATACACAATGCCCTTATGCGCAATGGGTGTGGCCATGGAAATAGCATTACTCCAGTGGTGGCCCGGTAAACCCGGAATGTTAGAAGGATATCGTAATACAACAGTAGGAACAGACCAACTGATGTCTGCAATATCATCGGATCCTCCGCCCATGGCCATCAACTGCCGCCCCATTACATTAACTGGGCCGGTTGGCGAGGGCAGGCTGATTGTATCTAATTTGGTAGCGAGCCCGTTGACATTAGGGGCTTTTAACTCCAGTTGTGTAGCCTTTGCCAGCAGTTGGTCTTCTTCGCTCCACTTGGGCAAGCCCACCACCTTCATATTCTGATACATTGCCTCGGCAATTGGTTTGTTGAAATGGCCGGGCCAGGCCGAACCCAACACCTCATAGGTAAATTTTGTGTCGGTCATCATGGCTGCTGCTTCGGCAATCTTCACGCCTATATCAAATAATTTTTTGATGTTAGGATAAGTGCGCTCACGAAAGTAATACCACACCGAAGCTTTGGAAGGTACTACATTGGGCTGATCGCCCCCGTCAGAAATTACATAATGCGATCGTTGGGTTAGTTCGAGGTGCTCCCGTCTGTAATTCCAACCAATATTCATTAACTCAACGGCATCCAGGGCACTCCTTCCCCGCCAGGGTGCACCCGCAGCATGGGCTGCAGCCCCCTCAAATGTAAACCGTACAGAAATTAATCCGTTGTTACCCGCATCACCATAACCAACCCCCAGGTTATTTGCTACGTGTGTAAAAATACAGGCATCTACATCTTTAAAATATCCGGCCCGCACATAATATGCTTTAGTTCCCACCAATTCTTCCGCAACCCCCGGCCAAAGCATAAGCGTGCCTGAAATTTTTTCGCGCTCCATTATCTTCTTTAATGCAAGTGCCGATATGATATTTAAAGCCTGCCCGGAGTTATGACCCTCGCCATGCCCCGGAGCTCCCACTATAATAGGATCGGAATAGGCAACGCCTGGTTTCTGCGATGCTTTTGGAATACAATCCACATCGCTGCCAAGGGCAATTATTGGCTTACCATTACCGTAACTCCATTTTGCTATCCAGGCGGTAGGCACACCGGCAACCCCTTTCTCTACCTTAAAGCCTTGCTTTTCAAGTAATGACGTGAGGTAGTTAAATGTTTCGTATTCCTGAAATCCCAGCTCGGCAAAACTGAAGAGCATATCGTTTATCTGTTGGCCCAGGACAGCAAATTTTTCAACTTCTGCAGCCGCTTCTGCCTTCAACTTCTCTACTTTTTGGATTTCAGGTTGCCCCTGAAGGGCTAAGCCGGTTATTAAAAAAACACCCAGTAAAATCAATTTCTTCATAGACCAGGGATTTAGTTACAGGCAAGATAGTGATATCAACCACAGTCGCAAGACTCTATACACTAATGAAAAAAATGCCTTTTTAATGGTAAAATAAGGTATTTTTAAAAATTTGGTTTATAATATAAACTAATTTACATTTGTAACGTTATCAGCATATAAACTAACTTTAACACAAATGGAAAACCAACTAACACCACAACAAAGCCTGGATGTAATCACAGCCATGATACAACAGGCTAAAGGCAATATGCAAAAGAACAGTTTCTATTTTTTGCTATGGGGCTGGACAATTGTAATTGCCAATTTGGGCGTTTACCTGCTCATTAAATTTTCGGAGGTCAGCAATCCTTACCTGATGTATTTGCTCACCATCGTATCAGCAATCATTTCAGTAGTCTATGGCTTCAGAAAAGGAAAGCGGGCTATTGTATCAACGCATCTGGATAATGTCTATCATTGGCTATGGATTGGCCTGGGGGTGAATTGTTTTGTTCTATGGATTTTTGGTGGTCAAATTGGCTGGCAATTAAATGCAGTAATTGTTACGATGAGTGCTGTGCCAACTTTAATCTCAGGCGTACTACTAAAGTTTAAACCATTGATTTATGGCGGAGTTGTTTTTTGGGTTTTCGGAGTTTTAATTTTCTTAACCAAAAACGAAAATCAATTTCTGTTTACAGCTATCGCGGTAACATTAGGATACCTGGTGCCTGGCTATTTGTTAAAAAATTCCGATAAGCATGCTTAAAGAGTTAGATCCCCTGTTACATTCTCAACTACGGCTTGGTGTTATGTCCTTGTTGATGAGTGTTGAGTCGGCTGAGTTTACCTGGCTAAAGGAAAAGACAAATTCCACCGCGGGCAACCTGAGCGTGCAGTTAGATAAGTTATCAGAAGCCGGATACATTACCGTAGAAAAATCTTTCAAGGGCAAGAAGCCACTAACTACAAGCAAGATTACCAAAACCGGCATAAAAGCTTTTGAAGAATACGTGAACGCACTAAAACAGTATATCAACAAATAATTTTTTTAGGCATACAGTTTATAACTTAAACCAATTTATAATGAAAACACTAATTATCCTGGCCGCGTTTATTTTATGTTCAGAATCATTGGCTCAAATACATAAAGAAGAGATGAAAAAATTAGAACCACTTGCCGGGCAATGGAAAGGTAGTGCCACCTACCGCATGGGGCCTGGAGAACCACAAGTAGTACAACAACACGAACAGATTGAATTTAAACTGGATGGCACCGTATTATTGATTGAAGGGCTTGGTAAAGCAGGCGATCGCACTGTTCACCATGCATTGGGCATTGTAATTTTTAACACACAGGAGAAAAAATTTAACTTCCGATCATACCTGCATGATGGCCGCACCACCGATGCCTGGTTTGAAGTATCAGCACCCGGCAAGTACATGTGGGGCTTTAGCACACCGCAGGGAAAACTGCGATACACTATTACCATAACTGAAAACACCTGGAGAGAAACCGGTGAGTTTTCTGTTGATGGAAATACCTGGATGAATGTAATTGAAATGAATCTTACTAAAATCTAAGGGCAGTGCAGGTTAAGATCAGGTCGGATTACAATCAAATCAATCAGCGTACTCGCATAGTCGTAACTAGTTGTGTCTATGAAAATGGTTTTCAAATGATTCAACAGATCAGGCCGGGTCATAAGACGGATTGATTATGAATCATGCCATTATAGTTGTAGCTTAGTTAAAAATAATCTTAGTCTATGCAATTTGGTCGTGTTGAATCTGAACTTGATCTTTCAGCCATTGATTTTACATTGCCTCCAGATCATCCGGCAACCGCTAAAGTATTAGCTAAAGAAAAAAACAACACGGCCTTTTTTGTAGGCTGCGCCAAGTGGGGCCGCCCCGATTGGGTGGGCAAAATTTATCCAGCCAAAACCAAGCAAGCCGATTTTCTGCAACACTATGCACGCCATTTTAATTGTATAGAACTAAATGCCACCTTTTACAGGATGCCCACCAAAAGCCAGATAAAAACCTGGAAAAGTAAAGTGGGCGATGGGTTTAAGTTTTGCCCAAAGTTTGTAGATCAGATTACACACATTAAGCGATTAAAGGAAACCCGCGAATTGGTTGATCGATTTTTCGAAGCCATCTACGAGTTCAAAGAAAACCTGGGCCCGCTATTTCTTATGCCTCATCCCCAAATGGGACCAAAATCATTTGACGTACAACAAGCCTTTATTGAATCTCTGCCAAAAGACATTGAGCTATTTGTAGAACAAAGGCATAAAGACTGGTATGCCAATACCGAGGCTTTTGATACGTTGTTTAATATGATGGAGCAAAACCAGGCGGGTTCGGTAATTACCGATGCCAGCGCCCGAAGAGATTGTGTACACATGCGGTTAAGTACTTCGCAGGCGTTTATCCGGTTTGTTGGCAATGGCCTCCACCCTACCGATTATACCCGAATAGACGATTGGGTAACGCGGATGAAGTCGTGGAAAGAAAAAGGTATAAAGCGTATCTATTTTTTTATGCATCAGCATGAAGAACTGCATTCGCCAGAATTATGCAAATACCTGATTTCTGAAATGAATAAAAAAATTGGCACCCAACTAAAGGTGCCTGAGTTTGTGGGTGAAAAGACCGGTTAAGCCAGTTGTGCCGTTTCAGGATTCCATTTCACAATAGCCTTATCGAAATAACTCTTATTGGTAGCCAAGGCCGGCCCGGCTGCCTGCATTCCAAACAGTGCGTCTTCCACAACCGGTGCTTTCTCCCGAATAGCCTTATAGAAATTAAGGTGGTGATCTAAGTTAGCGCTATAGTCCTCTGGCGCTTTATATTCCAGATCGGATGGCAAAATAGTACCCGGCTTTTTGGGATACTTTTCCTTGTACCACTTTTCATATTCTTTCTGCTGAGCTTCCGAAAATGTATCGAACGAATCCCACCCACCATAACCAGGCTCGTGCTGCATTTTATGATGCATCACTTTTACAGAACTCCAGCCCATATCGATTACACCCTCAGTTCCGATAAGCCGAAGTCCTTCTCCGCTCTCGCTGCCATCCACAAAGTTTACACGCATTTGCAAATTGAAAGCTGGATGTTGCCTGGTTTCCGGGTAATCATACATTCCCATAATCACATCGGGTACATCGCGGCCATCTTTCCAATATCGCAAGCCACCTGTAGCTAAAATCCGGTTCGGACCTTTTGAACTGGTTACCGCATGCAATCCCGAAAACAAATGAACAAACAGATCGCCAGCCACACCCGTTCCGTAATCCTGGTAGTTTCTCCACCTGAAAAATCTTACCGGATCATAAGTTCGTTTTGGCGCATCGCCCTGGAAATTTTCCCAATCTACTGTATTCTGGTTAGCATCGGTTGGGATAGAATATTGCCATGCTCCATTCGCGCTGTGCCGATCCATCCAGGTTTCTACCAGTACCAGGTCGCCAATAGTTTTAGATTCAAAAATTTCTTTTGTCTTCTGCGTTACGATAGAACTTACCCGCTGACTTCCAACTATAAATACCTTTCCGGTCTTTTTCTGAGTTGCAATTACTTCGGCCCCCTCCTCTAACTTGTGCACCATTGGTTTTTCGCAATACACGTGCTTTCCCTTATTCATGGCTTCAATCGAAATGCGATCGTGCCAGTGGTCTGAAGTGGCTATAATAACTGCATCCACATCTTTTCGATCAAGTATTTCTTTATAATTTTTAGTTACAAACAAATCTTTACCAAACTTTTCACGTGCTCTTTCCAGCCGTCCTGAATATAAATCACAAACAGCCACTAATTTTACACCAGGTACCTGCAAACTCCAATATGCATTGCTGAAGCCCATTATCCCCATTCCGATAACTGCTATATTCACCTGGTTATTGACATCATAAAATTTATGTTCAGGCTTAGCCGGTTGAAGTACCTCCACCCGGTTAGCAGTTCCCAGCGCACGCGTGCCCATCGCTGTGCCCACGGCTGTTCCTGTAAGTTTTTTAATAAAACTTCTACGGCTCGATTTCTCTGTATTTTTCATGGGATTGCCTTATGTTCAGATTGGTTTTGGAGTAACTTTTCTACGCTCACCTTTTGAATTAATAATCTCGATTTCAAGAACCTCGTTCGGGATATTTACTACCCTTGTTGATTGGGAATGAAACCCTGCCCCATAATAGAATTCTATTTTTTGCTTCCTGCCATTTGCAAAAGTAAGGATGGCATACGCATCCAATCGTTCTGGCTTAAACGTAGCAATGGAATTTGAGTTTGTAAATACTTTGAGGCTATCGCGGTTTTGAGAGGCCACAATTAAATTACCTCCTGGCTTTGCAATCTGAACCAGCGCCTTGGCATCATGCGGAACATAAAAACCACTACGTTGGGTTGGTGCAACCGCAAACCCACCCTTTTGATCATTTAAAAGCGTAACACCTGTAAGCGCATCGTACCTTCCAATAAAAACTTCGTTTCCAAAATCATTTCCTACTAACAATACATCCGTCCACGAATCGCCATTTACATCCATGGTAAGTATTCCATTTACCGGAGCTAATTGTGCATCAACAGGCAATGGATGCACTTTAAAATTACCTGCACCCAGATTTTCAATATAAACTGATGCCGCATGGTTCACATCTTTGATGTACGCATCCTTTTTATCAGCTTCAGAAAGAAGGGTCTCCCAAGTGGATTTGCTAAAATGCTTATACCTGCTAAACTGCCTTCTAAACCGCGGGCTTTGTTGATTCAACTCATCCCAAAAATGCACCGGGCACAACTGCTCTGTTCCATCAGCCATTTTACTATAACAGAATAACAGTGATTCTACGCTGCCATTATTATCAAGATCTTTTGCAAAAACACGCAACGGTTTTTGCTCGGAAACTTTATACCAATTATTCAAACCTAAATTACCAACTACATAATCTGTATCTCCATCCTGATCAAAATCAGCTCCGGTAATACTATTCCACCACCCTATGTAATTATCCAGCGTTGATTTGACTTTAGTAAGTTTACCCTTTTCATTTTTCAAAACGGTAGTACTCATTAACTCACCCGTCACGATTAAATCTACCAACCCATCGTTATCGTAGTCGCTCCAAATGGCATCCGTTACTAATCCCAACGACATCAGTTCGGGGCTAACTTCGGTTGTTGCATCGATGTACTTACCATTCTCATTTTTTAACAGATAACTTCGGGGTGGCAATGGATACCTACCCGGAATAACCCTACTTCCAATAAACAAATCAAGATCACCGTCCTGATCAAAGTCTGCGGCACGCGCACAGGACGTACTCGAATTAATTTCAGGCAACAAGTCATTATTCAATGAAAAAACACCCCGGGTATTAACATACAAACCTGGTTGATAAATTTTACCTTCTTCCTGTTCAAACCCTCCCTTGCCTAAGTACAAGTCCAGGTCTCCGTCATTATCAAAGTCAAAAAGTAATACGCCAGACTCTTCTGTAAATTCATTTGAACCTATCAACTTATCACCAGCTTTAAATTGCCCTTTGCTGTTTTGAATAAAAAATTGACCACTTAACCCGGTGGCACCACCTACATATAAGTCGTCCAGGCCATCTCCATTTACATCGCCTACTGCTAACGCTGGCCCAAACTGAGAAAATTTATGAGGTATTGTCCGTTGAATATTAAAATCAATAATATCCTTTTGTTGATGTACGTATTGAATACCCGATTGAACTGCAGATTCCGTTAATAACAAGGAGTTATCTGTTTTATGTAGTGAACTATTATGCACCGCATCGTTATACTGTACCGTTATTCGCTGATTTACGGCCACCGATTTCAGTGTTTGTGCGGAGCCATCTGGCCAAATTACCCGCATTGAATCAACCAAAGCATGCGCACCTAATCCAAAATGTGCTGTTCCCTCTACGGTTGAAAGATACCCTCTGAATGGATAGTGTTCGTAGTATTGAAATTGGTTGCCATAATGAATATAGACTTTGGTTCCCAAGCCATTTATATTGTCTTTTTGCCCAACAAAATCAACACGCAAGAAATTGGTTTTAAGAGGTTGCGGTTGTTGATTTAGCGTGTTTTCATAAACAAAAGCCGATCCATTAATGTTATTCACTACATAATCCAAATCACCATCGTTATCGAGGTCAGCAAATGCCGCTCCATTTGAGAATGAAGGTTGACCGAGTCCCCAAACATTTGACACATCCGTAAAAGTTAGGTCGCCATTGTTTTTAAACGCATAGTTTGGAATTTTAATTACCGGTATGGAGTCAACCAAAAAACCAGGAGGAGCAATATTCATGTATTGGGCCCGGTAATTGGCAAAATCTTTATCTGTTACATCCTTCGGAAAACCGTTGGTAATCACTAAATCTTTTAAACCGTCATTGTCAAAATCTGCAAACAAAGGCGACCAACTCCATTCAGTTTGATAGACGCCCGCCAATTGTCCGATTTCACTAAACTTGACACCGGTCGTTGCGCCATTGTTGAGTTGCACCATATTTCTTACATATTGATACTGGTAATTGTATAAATCGTTGTTAATGTTATTCTGATAGCTCTTGTTACCAATCGTTGTTTTTTTCCGCTCGCTGTTTTCCGGCAACATGTCAAGCGTTATGATATCCGGGTGGGCATCATTGTTGAAATCTGCCACATCATTACCCATTGAGAATTGGCTTTGATGACCTAATAAAGTAGCCGTTGCATTCGTAAAGGTTCCGTTCTGATTGTTTAGATAAAGTATGTCATTCGACAGGTAATCGTTAGAAACATAGATATCCGGCCATAAATCATTATTAAAATCCTGAATAGCTAACCCTAAACCGAATCCTTCAAAGCGTATTCCAGCCTCCAGGGTTACATCGGTAAATTTTCCGTTCCCTTCATTTCTAAATAACCGATCGTTATTTGCAGAAGACCCATCTTCTATCTTAGCCCGGAAATTAGTAGGTATATTATTCAGTTTTACATTAACCAGAACATAAAGATCGAGGTCACCATCTTTGTCGTAATCAAAAAATGCTGATGTAATGCTGTGACCGCTGAAATCAAGGCCATACGCCTGTGCTTCATCAACAAAGGTGGACGTGCCGTCCGTACCGATGCCCTGGTTAATAAATAGCATATTTTTACGCAGCGCATCATCCGGGTGAGTTGTGGCGCATACATACAGATCAGGTAATCCATCGCCATTAATATCCGCCACACTTACTCCCGAACTCCATTTCGGATCACTTAAAAGACCACTTGCCTTCGTTACATCTTTAAACTTCAGGTTTCCTAACCCCAGGTACAACCGATTGGATACCTGATTTCCGGTAAAAAATAAATCTACAATAGAATCATTGTTGAAATCAGCCGCTGCTACACCTCCCCCATTATAGATGTACTCGTAAGTAAGGATATTAAAACTGTCTGATTCCATAATCTTATTATTGAAATCAATACCGGTCATATCCTCATCCAGCAGCCGGAACAACGTAACATTCTTTTTTCCATTACAGGCGGAAAAAGACAACGCGACAACTAAAAAGGAAAAAAAATGTATCCGTTTCATAGATGGTTAATAAAAAAACAAGGCCAAGTTAACTTGGCCTTGTTTTTAATCCGAACAAAATTTGAAATTAATAACCTGGATTCTGAGTCAAAATACTTGACCCCACCAGATCAATTTGTCCTTGTGGAATTGGAAGGTATTCATCCTGATTTGTAGTGAAGGTTGCGCCAACCAATGCACCGGATGGCAGTTTTGGTGCTTCGTAAGCTAAATAAGCATTAACCGTGTTAGCTACCACACCCCAACGCAGTAAATCATAGAAGCGGTGTCCTTCACCCGATAACTCAAGTTTGCGCTCAAAGCGAACCTTGTTTCTGGTTGCATCATCCTTTGCCCAGGTATCACCTGCAGGATAAAGGCTAATTACATAATTAGCTGCTGGCGAGCCTCCATCCATTAGCACTGAATTCATAGCCCGGGTTCTAACCGCATTCACATAAGTTTTAGCTCTGGCAGGGTCGCCTACTTCAATTTCTGCTTCGGCAGCCATTAAGAGTACATCGGCATACCTGATAATGGTATAGTTAATAGCCGTGTAACCGGGTGTCCAGGAGCTATTATCTTGAAGTGAGCCTTTATCTGATTCGTAATAGACATATTTTTTAGGGGCATAAGGACCTCCATTGGGTTGGTTTCTGATCCAGGCTTTTCCCGGAAATTTCATCCAATCAAGGTACATAATGCCTCTTCTTCCAATTGAATGATCTATTCGAGGATCAAGGTTACCCGCATCTGGTGTAAATGGATCATCTGACTCCAATCCCATGTCTGTTAGAAGCTGGTTAGCACCTGTGTTATAGGAACCATCCAGTAAAGGAAGTCCATCAGCACCTGTTCTGAAAGAATTTGCTAATTCGAAACTGGGCTGGAAGAAACCACAGCAGTTACCAGGACCATCCGGGCCGGTGTTGTATGGCCAGTTAAGGTCAAACTCAGGATTAGCGTTATTAACCGAGCCTGTGTTGGCAGCAGCCTGATAAGCCCAAACCGATTCTTCATGATTGTCATTTGATGCTTTAAATACATTTGGATAATAAGGAACCAATCCCCATGTCTTTCCGTTCGATGTCACCACTTTACCGGTTCCATCCGGGTTAATCATCAGATCATACAGGGCTTTAGCCTGCGTAAACTTGTTCTGATACATGTAAATTTTAGCCAGATAAGCAGCAGCAGCCCACTTGTTTACCCGCCCTACTTGCGGCTGGGTTTCAGGCAAATTCTGATACGCAAAATCCATATCGGCTTCAATCTTAGGCCATAAATCCACATCATTCTTTACTGACTCGATACCTGAACCAACATCGATTGTCTCATCCACGTATGGTGTATTATTAAAATGGCGCTTCAATTCAAAATAGTAATGGGCTCTTAAGAAACGAGTTTGTGCTTCGTATGAAGTCTTCAATGCATCTGACACATCGGGGCCAGCTGACGCTAATAGTTTCATAACGGCATTGCATCGTGCTACACCTTCGTAAGAACCAGTGTACCTGTCGTTAATAACCCCTTGTGTTGGCAAAGCTTCAAAACGCTGAATTGGGTTAATATCTGAATAGTCGCCCGGGTCGGTACCTTTATTTGCGTCACCGCCTCTTATACTTCCCCATACCCAATTAGAAGGGCTTGCCATTCTATTACCACGTCCATTAACCTGGGCATATGCAGAAATCAACGCGCTCTCTATTCCAAGCCTACCGGAAAGTACTGACTGGTCTAATTGACCTGTTACAGGCACATCCAGGAAACTGTCATCGCAAGAATACATGACAACAAAACTCAAAATCAATGTGAGAGCAGTTGCCTTCGTTACTTTGTTATTCATTCTAATTTTCATAATTCAAAAAATTAAAATCCTATGTTAAAACCACCTGTGAAACTTCTGGTGATAGGGTAATTACCCACATCAATACCGAAACTGGTATCAGCTGCACCACCTACGGAAGGATCTAAACCACTATACTTTGTTATAGTAAACAAGTTGTTTGTTGAAAAATAAACCCGAACCCTGGTTAAACCGATTTTACTCAAGGTTGCAGATGGGAAATTGTAACCAAGCGAAAGGTTCTGCATTCTCAAATAGCTGCCATCTTCTACATAAAATGAATTGGATTGCGTATTCGTACTGAAGTTAGAAGCACTCTCGAAAATTGGAGTGGTGGCTCCGGTATTGGTTGGTGACCAGGAATCTTTAACACGTGCACTGATGGCTGCACCCTGGAAGGATGGGTAAAAATCAGTAAACCACTTAGAAACATTAAATATCTTATTTCCTAAAGAAACATAGGTATAAGCTTCTAAATCAAAGTTCTTATAGCGTAGCACAAAGTTAAATCCACCGGTAAATTTAGGAACCGGGCTGCCTAAGGCAGTTCTGTCATTCTCGTTGATTGTTCCATCTCCGTTTATATCTTCATAGCGGAAACGTCCAATTCCTTTTCCACTTTGTGCCGGAGCTGCATCAACTTCCTGCTGTGTCTGGAAGATACCCTGAACTTTGTAACCAAAGAAACCAGAAATAGATCCGCCTAATTGATTCCTGATAGGAGTAATACCTCTATATCCTGGATTAACTGTGATTAAGTAAGTTTGTCCGGGAGGAAGCTCAGTAATTTCATTTTTGAGGAAGCTACCATTAAGAGTTGCTTCATAAGACAAGTCGTTGGTGATTTTACCCTTTCCGGTAACTGCAATATCTAATCCTCTGTTAAGCATTCTCGCAATATTTACAGAAGGTACCGCAGCATTTGGTCCGGCTGTAGCGGTAATAGGAACTGCCAACAAGAGATCACGGGTATCTTTCTCCCAGAAATCAACAATGAAATCCAAACGTCCATCAAATATGTTTCCGTCAAAGCCAATATTCTTTGTTACACTGGTTTCCCACTTGGCATTGGGGTTTCCGATGCGGGTACGATAGAAACCTTGCACCGCACTAGAATTTGATCCTCCGATGTCATAGGAAGAAGCGCCTAATGATCCGCCATACAAACTAAATTGGTTATTTGGGTCAACGTTATTTGAGTTACCCATAGCACCATATCCACCTCGTATCTTCAAATCGCTTACAAATGGCAGTGCATCCATAAAAGCCTCATCTGAGATTCGCCATGCTAAAGAAACAGCGGGGAATACACCAAAACGGTTATTGGCTCCAAATCGAGAAGAACCATCTCTTCGAACAACAGCACTTAATATATATTTATCCTTTAAGCTATAATTCACACGACCAAACAACGAGTAAAAATTAACCCCTAAAAACTGAGAGCTATTAACCACTCTTGAACTGGTTTGTGTTAGGTTAACAAAGTTTGGATCCCATGAAAAAGGATTTAGACCGGTAGCACTCATATCCCAACCTGCACCGGTATTTAAGGCTTCCTGCCCAACCAGCACATCTACATTATGTACATCAAAAGTCTTCTTGTAGTTGGCTGTGTTAGTGAATGTCCATCCAAAGTTGTAACCGCTTCCCTGGCCAAAGGTAAAGGCCGAATTGTTTTCTGAATTTTCATACTGCCAGCGGCCATAATATTTGTACGCATAGTTTCCGTAGTTACCTCCAATACTGGTTCTTAAGGTTAACCCTGGAATTACATCATACTCTGCATATACGTTACCAAAACCAAGGCCGTTAAAGTTGCGGTCATTCATTGCTCCATCTCTGGATGCTACCGGGTTTCTTGGATTATTGAACCCGCCCGCAGCAGTACCTGCATAACCACCAAAAACATTGTAAACAGGAATAATAGAAGGCATCCTGAATGCAGACAAGATATCGTTCTCATCGTCCGCACTACCAATACCACCTGCATCACCCGTCAACCCTAAAACCTGCCTGTAAGTAAACTGGGTATTTACACCCACCCGGATATTCTTACGAACATCAAACTCTGCGTTTGCTCGTAGAGCATATCTTTTAAAAGATTGGTGCAATAGAATCCCCTTTTGATCCTGGCCGCTTAAGCCCACATAAAAACGGTATCCTTCACCACCGCCACTAAACCCTAAGGTTTGTCTAAACACAGGGGCATTCCTGGTAATGGCATCATACCAATCGGTACCTGCTTTATTGGCTGCAATTACATTGTAAATCGGGCCATTCCTTGGATCGATATTATACAACAATTTCTGAGCAGCTAAATCTACCGGTCCGATAATAGCTGCACCATTCTGCGAACCCACTCTTAAATAATCTGGAATAACGGGGGTAAGGCCACCACCAAATTGAGGGTGATTGAAATTGGAAAGTGCCAGTGCATAATTGGTAGCTCTGCCCTCTGCCAGCGCATTTGCATCTTCTGTGTTTTTTATTGCATTCCAGGTCCATTCAGCAAAATCAGTTGGATTGAGCATTTCCAGTCCCTTTCCGGGATTGGTTACACCTACCATTTGATCGTAGGTTACCGTCAATTTCTTTCCGGCACCTTTGGTTCCTTTTTTCGTAGTATAAATAATCACCCCGCTGGCTGCACGCGCCCCGTAGATCGAAGCCGCTGCAGCATCTTTTAGAACTGTAACACTTTCAATATCGTCCGGGTTAATAAAGTTGACATTGTCAACAGGTACACCATCCACAATATAGAGCGGGCTATTACCACCAAAAGCTCCAAAACCACGAACACGAATCTGGCTTGTAGTACCAGGCTGACCATTCGTAATAACTGTTACACCGGCAACACGTCCCTGTAACATCTGCTCTACGTTACCTGTAGGGGCAATGGTAAGTTCCTTTGCCTTTACGGTAGAAACCGAACCGGTCAACTCACGCCTTTTGTCAACAGAATAACCTGTAACTACAAGTTCGGTTAGGGTTTGCACATCCGAGGTCAATTGAATGTTTATCACCGAACGGGAGCCTACTGTAATTTCAGAAGTAGTGTATCCCACAAAAGATACGACCAGTACTGCCTGATCGTTAGGAATTGAAATTCTGAAATTTCCATCCCCGTCAGTAACGGTACCCGATGAAGTACCCTTTAATAAAATGTTTACGCCAGGCATGGTACTGCCTGTTTCGTCTGTAACGGTGCCCGATACGGTTCGTTCCTGAGCCATTACCGATGCAATCGTTAGCAGAAAACACATCGTAAGCGAGAGTTTTCTGTAGAGATTTCTCATCATGATTAGTTGTTTTAGGGTTTTTGTTTGTTTAAAACAACGGTCAAAATAAAATTTTGAGCATTTGTTCTTATCCAAAATTAAAGTTTTGTTATTCCTATGTTAAAAACGCTCGATTTTTTTTTCATCAAACGATTGCGGTTTCGTTTGCAGAACGTAGTTCTTGTTGATTTTTTGCCTGGGATATTGTCCTAACGACCATTTGCACACCATTTTTATGTGCCCGCACACAGCCCAAGAATGAGCATATTTTTTGAATCCGTATATTTATTCACAAAGCCAAAAGAATGTCGCAAAAGATTAGGATAAAAGACATCGCAAAAATGGCCGGAGTATCAGAAGGCACGGTTGACAGAATAATTCATAACCGTGGAAATGTGTCGGCTGAAGCAACTGAAAGGGTTAAGCACGTTCTCAATTCAATCAACTACAACCCCAACCTCATTGCACGCACGTTAGGTAAGAGTAAGCAATACCTGATCGCCACCCTCCTGCCCGATCCACAAGCGGATCCGTATTGGAAACAATCTTTCGATGGCGTTCATGAGGCCATTGAGCAGTTGCAACAATTTGGGCTCAGCATTAAAACTGAAAATTTCTTTTATGAATTAAATAACAGAAATTCTTTTGTAGAAGCTGTCCGAAAGAATATCCGCACCCAACCCGATGGCGTGTTGATTGCTCCGTTGTTTTATTCTCCTTCCATTTCTTTTTTTAATGAGTTGGCTTCTAAAAAAACTCCGTTTGTCCTTATCAACACAAAAATCCCCTCCACAAATACCCTGGCGTTTATCGGCCAGGATTTATTGCAAAGCGGCCGGCTGGGAGGTCAATTGGCATCTTTCGGATTATCAAAAAATCAAAACCTTATTATCCTTCATATAGACGAAGACCTTCAAAATGCCATACACCTTCAGGAAAAAGAAATCGGGTTCCGTGAATTTATTGCCCGGGATGTTAACAAGCACCAGGTCTTCTCTTTTGCTCTAAGAAGTACGGACAGTCAACAATTAAAAATTGACCTGGAAACTATCATCCGGCAACACAATCCCCCCAGCATATTTGTTAGTACTTCCAAAGGATTTAAGGTTGCTGAAATGATAAAGCAGTTCAACCCCACTATTAAGATTATCAGCTACGACCTGATTCCGGCTAACGTGGAGTGCCTCCGCAACGGAACCCTTGATTTTATTATCAATCAAAACCCAACCAAACAAGCTAAACTCGGAATGCAGATTTTAGCAAACCATCTCCTCTTCAACAGAAAATTTCAACCCCAATATCTTTTTCCGTTAGATGTAATTACTTCCGAAAACTTACCGACTTATTTATTCCATTCCGGGCAAGATTCAAGCGTCATCGTTTAACTTTTGTCGTATTTTCGCGGTTGTATTTTTATCTATGAAGCAGTTTGAGCACTACCGTGTCTGTCACCAATTCACTAAGCGGAAAGAAAGAGGTTTTCAAACCCATTACACCCGGTTTTGTTGGTATGTATGTATGCGGGCCAACGGTGTATAACGATGTGCACCTGGGCAACGTGCGCACCTTTCTTACATTCGATGTTGTTTCGCGTTACTTTCGTTTTTTGGGCTACAAAGTCCGGTATGTTAGAAACATAACCGATGTCGGTCACCTTGAAAATGATGCCGATGAAGGCGAAGACAAAATTGCCAAGAAAGCCCGGCTGGAACAACTTGAGCCAATGGAAGTTGTAAAACATTATACCGAAGGCTTTCATGAGGTGATGCGCCAATTCAACATCCTGCCACCCAGCATTGAACCCAGCGCTACCGGTCATATTGTAGAGCAGATTGAAATTACGAAAGAACTCCTAAACAAAGGTTTGGCCTACGAATCGAACGGTTCGGTTTATTTTAATGTGCGTAAGTACAATCAGGAACACCACTACGGAATTTTATCAGGCCGCAACATTGAAGAGTTAATTGAAAGCGGCCGCGAGCTCGACAACCAGGATGAGAAACAGGAGAAAATTGACTTTGCACTTTGGAAGAAGGCATCACCGTACCACATCATGCGGTGGCCATCACCCTGGGGCGATGGCTTTCCCGGATGGCATCTTGAGTGTACCGTTATGAGTACCAAATACCTTGGTGAAACTTTTGATATTCACGGTGGCGGAATGGACCTGAAGTTTCCACACCACGAATGTGAAATTGCGCAAGGCACCGGGGTTACCGGTAAAGCTCCTGTTAACTATTGGTTACACTCCAATATGCTAACCGTTAATGGCCAAAAAATGAGTAAGTCGTTGGGCAATTCCTTTTTACCCCGCGAGTTATTTGCAGGTACGCACAAGCTGCTGGATAAAGGATACGGACCGATGGCTGTTCGGTTTTTTATGCTTCAATCCCACTATTCCAGCACCCTCGATTTTTCGAACGAGGCATTGCAAGCAGCCGAAAAAGGGTACAAAAAGCTAATTAATGCACTTGGGTTAATTAAAAAAATGGAGCCGGCATCCGGAGAATTATCGGGCGGAATTACGTCCGAGTTTGCCAGGCTAAGCCAGGAATGCTACCAAAACATGAGCGATGATTTTAACACCGCCAAAACGCTGGCCGTGTTGTTTGAAATGTCATCCCGGATCAATGATTTAAAATCGGGTAACCTCAAGCTGGCCGAGATTGATGGGAAAACATTCGAGGTTTTCAAGCGCACCTTTGTCGGGTTTACAGAAGATGTGCTGGGGCTGCAGGAAGAAACAGAGCAGAATGATGAAACGCTGAAAGGCACCATTGAATTACTTATTGATTTGCGGAAGAAGGCCCGCACTGATAAAAACTTTGCCTTGTCAGATAAAATCCGCGATGACCTGAAGAAGCTGGGCATACAAGTGAAAGATGGTAAAGATGGGGAGATGACTTATTCATTCGAATAAGGTTAAAGTATGAACCATTTCCAACAGCAGGTGGTTAGGTTGAATTATTATTCATGCTGAAAAAAATTTTCATTTTACCAATCCGCATCTATCAGGCAACGATCTCGCCCTTGCTGGGTGCCCATTGCCGGCACTCACCTTCCTGTTCGCAATACACCATCGAAGCCATACAGGAATGGGGTGTGTTAAAAGGAATAGTCTTGGGTGCCAAACGCATTGGGCGATGCCACCCGTGGGGCACCAGTGGTTTCGATCCGGTTCCTAAACGCAATTCACACACGCAAAAGGATAGTTCAATTACATAACACTCCGGTTATAAAATCGGACTTTGATTTCTAAAACCTTTGGCCCATCTTACTTTTCTTATCCAGGAAAGTATGCCCGATTTTCAAATCAAAAAAACTCCGAAAGATTACGATGTATGCATTGTGGGTTCGGGTGCCGGTGGTGGAATGGCTGCCTATGTATTAGCCCATGCCGGTATTAAAGTAGTATTACTGGAAGCGGGCCCGTTGTACGATCCTGCTAAAAATGTAACACAACTTAAATGGCCGTGGGAATCGCCCCGCAGAGGTGCCAGTTCACCGTATCGTCACTTTGGTGATTTTGATGCGGCCTATGGCGGCTGGGAGTTGGAAGGCGAACCTTATACCCATAAAAATGGTACTAAGTTCGATTGGTTTCGATCACGCATGCTCGGTGGAAGAACCAATCACTGGGGCCGGATTTCTTTGCGCTTCGGTCCAAAAGATTTTAAACGCAGAAGCATTGATGGGTTGGGAGATGACTGGCCCATTGGATATGATGACGTAGCGCCATACTATGATAAAGTGGACAAACTGATTGGTGTTTTCGGTTCAAAGGAAAACCTACCCAACGATCCGGACAGTATTTTCCTTCCACCACCCAAACCACGTTTGCACGAGTTATACATTAAAGAAGCCGGTACTAAACTTAACATTCCGGTAATCCCATCGCGATTATCTATACTTACAAAACCGATCAACAACGAACGCGGTGCCTGCTTCTATTGCTCGCAATGTAACCGGGGCTGCACGGTGTATGGCGATTTCTCTTCTTCATCGGTATTGGTAAACCCCGCCCTCAAAACAGGAAATGTAGATGTAATTCCAAACGCCATGGCACGCGAAGTAATTACAGATTCAGCAGGCAAAGCCACCGGAATTTCTTTTGTAAATAAAGACGACAAGCAGGAATATACTGTAAACGCAAAAGTGGTGATACTCGCTGCCAGCGCATGCGAATCGGCACGGTTACTACTCAATTCCAAATCAAGTCTTTTCCCCAACGGACTTGCCAATTCAAGCGGTGTGGTTGGAAAGTATTTGCACGATTCAACCGGGGCCGACATGGGTGGTATTCTGCCTCACCTGGTTGGGCGCAAGCGATATAACGAAGATGGTGTGGGTGGTATGCATGTGTATTCGCCCTGGTGGTTGGATAATAAGAAGCTGGATTTTCCACGTGGCTATCACATCGAATACTATGGTGGTATGGGAATGCCCGGGTATGGATTTGGTTTTGGTATGCACGGAACCAACAGCCGGTTTGCCGGTCGCGATGGCCAGAAGCGAGGTGGTGGGTATGGCGCTGCACTCAAAGACGACTATCGGTATTTTTATGGCGCTACGTTTGGCATGTCAGGGCGAGGCGAAGCTGTTGCCCGCGAAGACAACTATTGTGAAATCGATCCGAATGTGGTGGATAAGTTTGGAATTCCGGTGTTGCGCTTTCATTACAACTGGAGTGACTTTGAAATAAAGCAGGCCAGGCACATGAAGGAAACATTTGCAGAGATTATTGAAACCATGGGTGGCGTGGTTACATGGGGTAAAAGCACTGCCGAGGAAAACTATGGATTGGCTGCCCCGGGCAGAATTATTCATGAAGTGGGAACCACCCGCATGGGCAACGACAACAGGAAATCGGTAGTTAATAAATTCAACCAGGCTCACGATGTAAAAAATTTATTTGTGGTAGATGGTGGCCCGTTCGTATCGCAAGCCGACAAAAATCCTACTTGGACAATATTAGCCTTGTCGATGCGTGCCAGCGAATACATTATCGATGAATTGAAGAAACAAAACCTTTAAACAAATTCCTCTCACCCCTCTCCTTTTACAGAGGGCCTGAGGTACGGTTATGGACAGAAGAAAATATCTCAAAACATTAGCGGTTGGATCTCTTGGTGCCACCGCCCTGCTCAACCAATCGTGCGAAACACCCAAAGAGAAAACACCGGAGTTACCCACGTTTACCTTAGATCGCACACCCGATGAATTAAAGCGTGAACATCAACTGCTAAGCGAAACCTTCTTTGATGAACATGAGATGAAAACCATCCGCCTGTTGGCAGATATCATTATCCCGAAAGACGAAACATCCGGCTCCGCATCCGATGCCAAGGTACCTGAGTTCATAGAATTTATTGTGAAAGACATGCCGCAGCATCAAATTCCTATGCGGGGCGGATTAAAATGGTTAGACCTGCAATGCATGAAACGTTTTAATGCCGACTTTGCTTCGTGCACTGCAGCACAGCAAATCGAAATAATTGATGAGATTGCCTATCCTGAAAAAGCCAAACCCGAACTGGCACAAGGTGTTGCATTCTTTAACCGGATGCGCGACCTCACCGCATGCGGCTTCTTCACGTCCGAAATTGGCATTAAAGATTTAGGTTACATGGGCAACCAGCCAAACCAATGGGATGGCGTACCGCAGGATGTACTTGACCAATATGGCATGAAGTATGATGAACGCACCCTTGCCGAAAGTGTAAAATTTGAGAGTTAATATTTTACTAAATCAATTGTAAGCAAAACACATTATGACTACCCGTAGATCTTTTATTAAAACCGCAGGTATGGCCGCAGCCGCGGTAACCATTGTTCCCCGTCATGTGTTGGGCAAAGGCTACATTGCCCCCAGTGATAAATTGTACATTGCCGGCATTGGGGTTGGCGGCAAAGGTGAGAGCGACCTTACCAGCATAACTAAAAACCCGAAAGCAACCGTTTCTATTTTGTGCGATGTTGATGACAAAAGGGCTGCAGCTTCAGTAAAGCGATTTCCGAAGGCCAAATATTTCAAGGATTACCGGAAGATGCTGGAAGCGGAACATAAAAACATTGATGCCGTAACCGTTTCTACACCCGATCACATGCACGCGGTGCAGGCCATGGCTGCCATGAAATTAGGTAAACATGTGTATGTGCAAAAGCCTTTGACACACGACATCTACGAAGCACGCATGCTTACCGAAGCCGCCAAGAAATATAAAGTAGTAACCCAGATGGGCAACCAGGGTGCATCGGGCGATGGTGTAAGACAAATGCGCGAATGGTTTGATGCCGGATTAATTGGCGATGTACACACCGTGTATTGCTGGACCAACCGGCCCGTGTGGCCCCAGGGAATTCCGTGGTCGGCTAATAAAGCAGAAGTTCCGAAAGAACTCGATTGGGATTTGTGGTTAGGCACGGCTCCTTATAAAGATTATGTAGATAAGCTTGTTCCTTTCAACTGGCGCGGCTGGTGGGATTACGGAACCGGGGCGCTGGGCGACATGGCCTGTCACATTATTGAACCTGCCTTCCGAACCTTAGGCCTGGGCTATCCCACGGAAGTGGAATGCAGCGTAGGCAGTGTGTATGTAGATGAATTTAAGCGCGGCTACTTTCCTGAAAGCTGTCCGCCTTCTTCACATATCACGTTAAAATTTGCCGGATCAAATGGCAAACCCGATATCAAATTTCATTGGATGGATGGCGGCATTCAACCCGAACGCCCCGATGAATTAGGCCCCAACGAAGTGTTTGGCGATGGGGGTAATGGAGTGCTGCTGATTGGCACGAAAGGTAAAATGATGTGTGGCACGTATGGTATTAATCCACAATTGTTGCCTACCACACGAACCAAAGAAGTAAATGTGCCGCAGAAATACGCCAGGGTTACCGGAGGCTCAGAACCGGGCCACTACGTGCAATGGGTAGATGCCTGCCTTGCGGGATATGGCAAAATGGAATTGAGTTCTGATTTTGAAATTGCCGGCCCATTAACAGAGAGTATTCTGATGGGCAACCTGGCTCTGAGAAGCTTCGACATCCGTAAACCACGTCCTAACGGTCGCCCCGATCAGTTTGATTACCCGGGCCGCTACATCAAGTTGTTGTGGGATGGTCCGAATATGAAAATCACCAACTTCGATGAAGCCAACCAGTTTGTAAAACGTACCTACCGCGCTGGCTACAGTCTTTGATTTTTTTACTACACATATAAACCACTTTTCTAACGTATGATCTCTCGCAGAAATTTTGTTAAAAAGGCAGCCTTAGGTGCTGCAGCAGTTTCCATTGTTCCCCGCTTTGTGTTGGGCGGCCCCGGCTACATCGCGCCAAGCGATACGCTTTACATTGCTGGCATTGGTGTGGGTGGCAAAGGTACCAGCGATCTTACCGGTTTTGCCGGAAGTATTGATGGAAAAACAAAAGGTAATCCCAAAGCAAAAATTTCTTTCCTCTGCGATGTGGACGAACGCCAGACCGTAGAATCAAGAAAGAATTTTCCAAACGCAAAGTATTACAAAGACTTTCGCGTTATGTTGGATAAAGAAGCAAAAAACATCGATGCGGTTTCTGTATCCACAGCCGACCATACCCACGCAGTGGCTACCATGGCCGCCATGCAACGCGGCAAACATGTGTATGTGCAAAAGCCTCTTACACATAACATCTTTGAAGCCCGTGCTTTAACAGAAGCAGCAAAGAAATATAAAGTTGTTACCCAAATGGGTAATCAATATGCTTCCGCAGATTATGTGCGCGTAGCCAAAGAATGGGTGGATGCCGGTTTGATTGGTGATGTTCATACTGTGCACTGCTGGACCAACCGCCCGGTGTGGCCGCAAGGAATTGCCACACCTACCGGCAAACACGAAGTGCCTAAAGAGTTAGATTGGGATTTGTGGTTAGGTCCTGTAAAAGAGGTAGAGTACAACCCTGCATACCATCCGTTTAACTGGCGTGGCTGGTGGAATTTTGGTACAGGTGCATTGGGCGATATGGGTTGCCACATTATGGATGCCGCATTCCGCATTCTTCCTATTGATTATCCTTCGGAAGTAGAATGCAGCGCTACGACAGCCTGGGCCGACTTCTTTAAAGTTGCTGATTACCCCGATAGCTGTCCCTCCTCTTCAATTATTCATTTGAAGTTTCCGCGCACCGATGGAAAAGGTAACATCAACTTCACCTGGATGGATGGCGGCTTGTTGCCGAAACGCCCTGACGAATTATTGCCCGATGAAAAATTAGGTGATGGCGGAGGCAATGGATACATCTTTGAGGGCACTAAAGGTAAACTGATGGCCAACTACGAGCGCATGCCGGTATTGTTGCCAACAGCCCGCATGAAAGACACGAAGTTTCCCACGCCTACCCTGCCCCGGGTACAAGGCCAGGAAGCCGGACATTACACACAATGGGTAGATGCCTGCATTGCCGGTTATGGCAAAATGCAATTGAGCTCACCCTTTGAATTTGCCGGTCCGTTTACTGAAGCCGTGTTGATGGGTAACCTGTCCATTCGCAGTTATAACCTGCGCACCGATAAAGGATATACCGGCCGCAAGAAATTACTGTGGGATGCAAAGAACATGAAGATTACCAACTTTGATGAGGCCAACCAGTTTGTAAAGCGCGAGTACCGCGCAGGTTGGGGCCTTTAAGCTACGACTTACTGCCTATAATAAGAGGTTGACTCAAAAGCCGAAATAAGCGCGTGTGGGATTCCGGCCTTGGGCCGGAATCCCATCGGAGATCTGGGAATGAAGATCGCGGAATAGACGATGGCAGAATGACTTTTGAGACAGCTTTTTTTATGAGCGATTGAACATCACCTGGTAAACAAAAGCATTAATCGTTATATCATGTGCGTAACGTTATCCAGCTTACCGCTGTATCGCACACACGCTACCCCAAATTTGTTCAGGAAGTCCACGCCTTCATCGGAAGCCAGTCCTTTAAATTCGGCATACGAATTGAGATAAATTACACGGCTGATACCCATACTGAAGATAATGCGTGAACAAGCCAGGCAAGGTGAAAGTGTAACATACAAGGTGGCACCCTCCACAGAGGTTTTATTCTTTACCGCATAAAGAATCGCATTCTGTTCGGCATGGATTGCTAAGGAACAACCGCCTTTGGAATCGCGCGGGCAACCCACTTCGGGCCATTCTTCATCACAGTTATGTGTACCGGATGGCGGGCCGTTGTAGCCAATGGAAATGATGCGGGTATCTTTGGTAAGCACAGCACCCACATGGCGCTTAATACAATGCGAACGTTTGGCAAGATTAACAGCCAGTTCCATGTAGATATCGTCAAACGCAGGTCGGGACATAGGCAAAATAAAAGTTCAAAATAGTATATTCGCGATGAAATTTACAGGCATGATTAAGAACTCCCAGGTATTTT
>Ga0116143_10001156_pt1 | contig 33110 bp, 23 predicted proteins | sample AD_UKC034_MetaG_FD_89745 | JGI IMG/M metagenome (GOLD analysis project Ga0116143, IMG submission 89745) | Active sludge microbial communities of municipal wastewater-treating anaerobic digesters from USA - AD_UKC034_MetaG | ecosystem: Engineered > Bioreactor > Anaerobic > Digestate | place: USA... | reverse complement strand
TTCGAATCGACATCGGTATAAAGCACACCGTCAGTCGACCCTCGCCGATCCAAAGGTATCGACGAATTCAATTGATTTCTTAACTTAGATAATTATTGTCTGAATAATAGGGGGCTGAACCAGTTTCATTGGAAAGGTTATAGGATGTTATTATATTTGATGAAGGCCAACTATATACAAAAATATTTAAATCTTTGTTAAATGCCCGGAATGGGATTAAATTATAATTGTGCAAATTTATATTCCTATATGTTTCAGGTTGGATTATTGGAATAGAATATAGTTTTGATTCAACTATAGAATATTTTCTCTCATATAGGTATCTTTTTCTGGTTTCCCAGTCAGATTTTGGATCAATAAATGGCAAGTTAAGAAAATATATGTTATTATTTTTAATCACAGGACCTCCCCATGCCCCATTATCTATATTAATTATACTGTTAACATCATCTGTAAACGCATAGGCATTGGAAATAATTTTATCCTTAATAAGATTGCACGAATCATCAACAATAAATGAATTATCTAAATTTGGTTTTGTTAGAAACATAAATCCATTTGACCTTTGGATTCCATTTGCTATTTTATTATATTTATTTTCTTTTTTTAAGATTTGGCATCTAAATAATAAATTGCCTTTTTTCAGATCGTAATAGTCCAGGCTTTGATTTATAAAATTAATGATTGAAATTAAATTTTCTTTTTTATTAATAAAGATTCTTATTTCTTCAATGGGCGTCAATGAATCTAGATTTATAATATATGTATTTAATATTTTGTGGTTTAAATTGATACCATTGGTTATTGTTTTTGGTTCGATGGATTGAATTATTTGTCGATTGTCTTCGTTTGAACATTTGATAAAAAATAAAATCGATACCCAAAAAAGATACCGACTTATCCTTAGGTAAAATGTTGTATTCTTTGAATTTTGCTTGCTGAACATCATATCATTGTTGGTTACAAGCACTATAGTCTCTATAAAAGGTACCCGTAGTACAATGTTCAACAGTTCCTATCCAAAAGTCGCATTTATCCCCACTGCCGCTGCAAGCGCCATTAATATAGCACCCTTCTGCAATGCGATCATAAATGTTGCAAGTATAGCCCATAAATGATTGAGTACTTGAATACATTTCATGCACATAAGCATTTGAGGTAACTGCAAATAATAAAAACAATAACAAAAAGGCGCACTTAGAAAGTTTAAACATAAACAAATCATTTAATTTTACCTCCTGCTCTGACCCGTTTTCTGAATCCCGGACCTGGTCAGCCGCTAAAGTGATGGATAGGTGCTTCAAATTTCTTAATGGAATTTGGTATTAAAAAATAGTAACTGGAAATAACTGGAAATAATTGGAAATTACTTAGACATGGAAAGCCATTCAATTTTGCATGTGAATGAGTTGAGATTTTGGAAACCATTGAATTTTTAACTTTAATTCCAAGCCGATTGGGTCATTTTTCACTTATCTAATATTTGAATTTCCCTTTCTGCCTCAAAATCATACAAGGTCAATTGACGCAGTTCGTAATAGCCCGACCACCAGTTTCTCAGGGCCTGTATGTGTTGCACCCTGGCTTCATCCTTTTCCTGACGGGCAATATTGAGCTCGGTGAGGCCGAGCCGTCCGGTCTGGTATTGCCTGAGGGATACCTCGAATCGCTCCCTGGCAATGGACTCCGTCTCCCTGGCCACCTGTATATTGGAGTGTAATAATTCCAGGGTACTCACTGAAGTGATGATCTCCTGCGTATAATTCTGTTCGTTCAATTCATTGTTGAACTGCGTCAGGCGTTGTAAAGCTTTTGCTGCCTGGACCCTGGCATCCCTTCTCCCCCAATCCACCAGGGGCAGATCGATGCCGACCGACAGCCTTTGTTGGTTCAGGGCGCCGTTGAGCAGGTCGCCGAATTCATCCGCGGCATTATTATAGCCGAAACTCGCACTGAGGTTAACCGATTTCCGGGCGGCATCGGCCCTTTTCACCTCCCTCTCCGCCTCCAGGCTGCTGCGTTGAAAGGCCAGGAATTCGGGCCGTAATTTCCTCGCATAATAAACCGCCGTATCCGCCGATAATTTCACGACAGGCAGCTCCTCCGGCAGCATCAAGGCGGCGGTTTCCCCATTTTGCAGACCCGCCTCCGCATTCAGTCGCAATAAAGCGACCTGCACCTGGTACCTGGCCTGGTCGGCTTGCTGCCTGGACTGAATGAGTTGCAGCCTCAATTGTAAAATCTTTTCTTCCGAAGTCGTACCCAGGGGTATGCGTTTTTCTTCCAGTTCCAGCAATTCAAGGATATTCGTCCTGTTGGCTTCTGCCATTTGACCCCTCAGCTGGGCCTCAGCCACCTCGAAATAAGAGCGGCAAATGTCCACAGCTATTTTCTGCAATTCCAGCAATTCCGATTTTCCTGATTCTTCCAGTTTCAGGGGCTCTATTTTTTTATTCCATTTTAATTCGTTGAAGCCAAAAAGCGGCTGGTCAAAACGAAGGTAGAGGGGGGTGCTGTTGTAGGATTTGGTTTTTAAATTAAAATCATCGAAGCGGCTAAGGTCTGTGCGCAGGGACAATATTCCCCCGGTAGCCAATATTTGCTGGCTCAGGGAAAACCCAATATTTGAAAAATTCTGGCTCCTCGGCAGGAATTTTATGGTGCCGTCCGGCTGGCGGACATCGAAATAATCGCGGCTGTAAGCAGGAAGGCTCCCGTAAAAACTGATCTGTGGCCTCAGATCGCTGAGAAAGGACTGGTATTGGTACCTGCTGATCTCCGTCCTGGTCTGGGCCAGTTTGCTTTTAAGCGATCGGGATTGCGCCGTCCGGATATAGTCAGCCAAAGTAAGTGGGGATTGTGCTGACAGATGGACGAAAAGAAAAAGCAAGGCAATGGGCGATAGTGTTGTTTTCATGAAAATAAAATTAATGAAAATCGTACTGAATCGCCATTTGTCCGGAATTGCGATTCTCCGGTTAACCATAATCCGGAATGCAGGGCCTCTATGTTCCCGGATCTCAAATTTTACTATTGGGGCTTACCTGTTTTCTTTTCGAAATGGAATTAAGGGTGGAGGATTTTCAGAGTTTTCGTTTCGCCATTGTTTTCCTGCAACCTCAAAAAATAAATACCCGGCCCTTCATTCCACTGAATTTTTTCATGGTACTCCAGCCCTGGTCTTACCTGTATCGTTTTGTTCCATAAAAACCTTCCACCCAGGTCCGTCAAACCAAGGGTCAGTTTTTGAGTTTTTGGTGAACTGAATTTTAGGGTCAACACTTCTTTTACAGGATTTGGAAATGCTTCGAAAACAAGCGGGTCGGGCGAGGTTTCTTCCTGGCTTACGGGCAATTCGAGGGTATAGGTATAAATGCCGCGTCCGTAACTGGCAGCCGCAAGGGTACGGGTCGGAGCATGAAAGGCAAGGCTGGTGTACACGGTAAGGGGAAGATCCCTGCCCGGCATCTCCCATTGGTTGCCATCGTTGTAAGAGCGCCATACGCCGGCATCCGTCGCGACGACCAGATGCCCCGATAAGGCGGGGTCCACCAGGACCTGGTTGCAGGGCACGGGTGGCAGGCCCCGGGAGATATCGGTCCACGTGGTTCCATAATCGGAGGAACGAAATATGTGGGGCATGGATTCATCGTACCGGTAACCGGAGAGGCTGATATACACTTTTGATTTAATATTGTGATCAGCGGCCACCGAGGTGATCCAGCGCTGGGGCAGGCCCGTTGAGATCTGGTCCCAGCTTTGTCCGCCGTTTTTGGTGACCCAGGCCTGGCCGTTATCCGTACCGCAGTAAATCAGTTGGCTGTCCAGGGGGGAGACGGAAATCGTGGTGATGGTTCCATAATTCCTTGAACTGGAAATTCCGCCCAGGTTTGGCGAGATGACCTGCCAGGAAAGGGCCCTGTCCGTGGATTTATAGAGCCGGTTGGTGCCAAGATAGAGTGAAGCCGGGTTTTTAGGATTGAAGACAACAGGGGTATTCCAGTTTTTCCGGTCGTTGCCGTCGATCCCGTTGAGTGCGGTGGAAAAGTTTTTACCCCCATCGGTACTGCGTACAAAAACCCCGTATTGGGATTCGGTGTAAACGTAACGGTTGTCGGAGGGGTCGACGAGGCAGACAAAACCATCCCCTTCCCAAATGATTTCCCACTGGTCCTGGCTTCCCGGCAGGCGGCGCATGCTGCTGTTGTCCTGGGTGCCCCCGTAAATTCGTTGCGGCTGGCTATAATCGATATGGCAGGTATAGAACTGGGTGATGGGCAGGTTATTGATCTTCGACCATTGGTTGCCCGCATTCTGGCTGAGGTAAAGCCCGCCGTCATTACCGAGCAGGAGCCGGTTGGGGTTTTTCTCATCGATGAAAAGGGAATGCTGGTCCACATGAACGTCTTCGTTGAAATTTTCCGTCATGGGTAAAAACTGTTGTCCCCCGTTTACGGATTTGGTTCCGGACAAGCCCAGGGCATAGACCACGTCCGGATTTTCCGGCGATACATAGATCTTGCCAAACCACCATCCGAAATTGGCCACATTGACCCGGCCATTGGTTTTGGTCCAGGTATTGCCATGGTTGTCGGAGCGGTAAATACCCAGGAAATCCCCGCTCTCATCCATATAATAGGCGTAAACTACCTGCGGTGAGGAGGCGCAAAGGGCAATTCCAATACGGCCAAGGTTGGCCCCGGCAGGGAGTCCCTGGCTCAGCGGAGTCCAGACCTTACCCCCGTCGAAGCTGCGGTATATCCCGCAGGCGGGGCCTCCATAGTCGATGCCGGATGGCCGGCGGGACCTTTCCCACAATGCGGCATACAGGGTATCGGGATGGAGCGGATCCAGGATGAGGTCTATGGCGCCCACGGAGTCCGAATGGAAAAGGACCTGCTCCCAGGTATCCCCCCCATTGATGGATTTGAATACGCCCCGCTGTTTGTTTTTGCCAAACATCCTGCCCATGGCGGCCACATAGATGATTTTATCGTCGAACGGGTGGATCAGTATTTTCGGAATGCTGCCGGATTGCTCCAGTCCGAGGTAGATCCAGGAGTTACCCCCATCCGTGGTTTTAAAGATGCCATTGCCTTCATAGGATACGGATCCGCCGCCTCCGTTTGCTTCCCCCGTACCGACCCAGAGGATATTCGGATTGGATGGATGAATGGCCATATCCCCGATGGACAAGACCGGATTCTGGTCGAAAATGGCTTGCCAGGCTTGCCCCCCATTGGTCGTTTTAAATACCCCTCCCGAAGCCGCCCCGACATAGATGATGTTGGCATTGCCGTTCACGCCTTCCACATCGGTGATCCTGCCTCCGATATTCATGGGTCCGGCGAAGGTCCAGGCCTGATTGTATTCACGATAGCTGGCTCTGGCTTTTAGCATGGCCTCGCCGACCGCCTTCTGGTAGAACTGTTGTGGAATGGAATCCAAAGGCCAGGCTCTTTGCCGGTAAAACCAGTCGGATGGTCTTTCTCCGGGCTCCAGGGTGAAAAAAAGCGCAATCAAATAGCTTATCCAGTAAGGATGGATCATGATTTGTTTTTTGAACGGGCCAGTTGTCGCATCATAGCCAGTTGTTTATAGGCAATGTTGGCCGGTTCGGCGGGTATTCCGTAATACGTAACGCCTCCCGGCAGGTCCTTGGATACCCCGGTTTTGGCGAGCAATACGGCGTGATCGCCGATTTTGAGGTTCTGGGCCACACCCACCTGCCCATACATGGTCACATGGTCCCCGATCAGGGTCTTCCCTCCGATGGCCACCTGGGCTGCCATCAGACAGTGTTTTCCGACCCTTACCCCATGACCGATGTGGACCTGGCAATCCAGTTTGGATCCATAACCCAGCACGGTATCCCCGCTTACCCCCCTGGCGATGGTGCAGTTCGATCCGATTTCGACTTCATCTTCGACCACCACCCGTCCGATGGACCTCCATTTGGTATAAACCAGGTTGGTTTTGTGATAATAAAAAGCATCGCTTCCAATGACGCAAGCCGGGTGGATGATGACCTTTTCACCGATCTCGGTATACGGTCCGATATAAGCATTGGCCTGGATATAGGTTCCGGCTCCAATGCGGGCGAAGGCGCCGATCACGACCCCGGATTCGATCGTGGCAGAAGGATCGATCATCGCCAGCGGGTTGATGGCTTCCCGGGTGTGCATAAAAGGGCGGAAATGCCAGGCCAGCGCATTGTAAGCATCAAAGGGTTGGGGATGATAAAGGAGGACTTTGCCCGCGGGAACGGGTATTTTCTGGTTGATCAATATGGCCGAAGCCTCCGATTCCAGGCTTTTTCGAAAATATTTTTCATTGTCCACAAACATCAGGTCCCCGGGCTGCACTTTGTGGATTTCATTCATGCCTTGGAGTGGGGTGGAGGGATCCCCCAATACCTCTGCTTCACACAGCGCAGCCAGCTCCCCGGCGGAAAACACTTTAGGAAATTTCATTACAAGGAGTCAAAGATAGGAGGAAGCTGAATTTGAAATCATGGAGAATGGACTATTCACCATAAATTTCCTCTCCCGGTTATTAAATTTGAGCAGGTGCTCCCAAAGGAAAGCCAGATAAATGGGTAAAGGGGGGGAAAGAATTGCTGATGGTTTTATGCCAAGAAGCAACTGGTGCAAAACCTGAAAACATTACCTTGCATTGGTTTAAACAAATCTGGTGAAACGATTGATTTATCTCCTGTTTTGCCCCTTTATTTTTTCCTGCGTGGAAAAATCAAATAAAGCAAGGCCCGGCCCAGATACCGCTTCCGTAACCGTGAATGAACAAACCTTCCTCGAACTCGGCGGTGAAAAACAATATGTTGAAATCACCGGGACCACTCCGGACAAACCGGTGTTGCTTTTCCTTCACGGCGGACCCGGCTGGCCCCAGACCCCGCATCTGCGGTATTTTAATGCCGGGATCAGCGATTCCATGACTTTGGTCGCCTGGGAGCAAAGAGGTTGCGGAAAATCATATATGCAGAATCCTGCAGCCCAAAACATGAGTTTGGAAAGGATCGTGGAGGATGGTCATGAACTGACTCTTTGGTTGAAGGAAAAATTCTGGAAAGACCGGATCTATTTGGCCGGCTTTTCCTGGGGAAGTGTGGTCGGGCTCAAACTGATCGAAAAATACCCGGAAGACTATGCCGCCTATTTCGGCATTGCCCAGGTGCTGAATATCCGGCAGAGCATTAAAAGGTCCCGAATTTGGATAGCGGAACAAGCCAGGGGAAAGGACGACATCCAAACCCTGCGGGTCCTGGATCAATTGGAAAAAGGCGACACTTCCCTATGTAAAGGGGAACTGAATTGTTTTTTAAAACAGCATGAATTATTGAGTAAATACGGGGGGGCGATATTCAGCAAAGAGGCCGAAAAGGAAATTCAAAAAGCGGAAACACAATATGAGGATTATAAAAATTACGATTGGTTTGCGGCTTTCAAATATTCCGCCGAACACCTGGAGAAGGATATGTTTGAAGTCGACCTGACCGGGATAAGATCTTTAAAAATCCCGGTGTACTTTTTATTGGGCAGGCACGACTGGAATCTCGTATCGGCAATCACTGAAGAATTTGCGAAACAATTGAATGCCCCTCATAAGGAAATCATCTGGTTTGAACAATCCGGACACGAACCCCTGGAGGAAGAAGCGGGTAAATTCAACACAACGATCATTCACCTGGTGGGGAAATGATCAGGATGCGGAAGTTTTGGATTCAGCGTGACTTGGGCTGGGTTCAGGACCAAATCGCATCGACCCGGCACTCCATCTTCATTCGGGTTTTTACTGAACCAGGATGCGGATTTTAACCCCATAGGTATGATTTAAATCATTGGGATTCAATTGCCTTCCCCTTTCCTTTGCAAATAAGGCCTATGGAAACGCAATCGGTGTCGCTGGAAAAAAAGAGCGGGACTTTAATCGTGACTCTGCTTAAATGCGGTGTCCTTTCATCCATGCTGTATATAGCGATGAATGTTTTTATTCCAATGTTTCATCCGGGTTACAGCTCCTTCTCCCAGACGGTAAGCGAACTCTCCGCGGTAGACAGTCCCACCAGGACTTTATGGATGGTGTTGATCAGCTTGTATTCTTTGCTGGTTTTTGTTTTTGGTTGGGCCGTCAGGTCGGTGGCCCAGGGCGACCGTCGTCTGCGGATCGCGGGCATCCTGATGATGGTCTATGTAATCGTAGGTCTGGTCTGGCCGCCCATGCATCAACGGGAAGTCCTCGCGGCAGGTGGAGGAACCCTTACGGACACCCTCCATATTGCTTTTACCATGTTTACGGTGCCGCTCATGTTGCTCATCATGGGTTTTGGGTCGGCAGTTTTCGGAAAACGGTTCCGTTTCTATTCATTGGTATCCATCCTGATTATGATCGTTTTTGGGGTGCTTACCGGACTGCAGTCCGCCCGGATGGAAGCCAACCTGCCGACGCCCTGGATGGGAGTCTGGGAACGGATCTCCATTGCCGCTTATATGGTCTGGATCATGGTGTTTGTAGTGATGCTTTTAAAAAGAGCGAGGACCGGTTGATCTTACAGGCCTGAATGCAGCCCACTGATTTTATTTATCTACCTTTATTTGCAATCCCCCGACCTCAAACCGGTAATTTCCTGAACTGCCTGAACTATTAACCCCCTGATCAACCAAAAGAAAAGCATGAATCCGAGAATAGAAACCATCGGCCCTAAAAAACTGGTGGGCAAGCGGCTGACCATGAGCTTGTCCGGAAATCAAACCGCAGAGTTGTGGAAAAGTTTTATGCCAAGGAGGGGAGATCTTGTCAATGCCATGAATAAGGAGGTCATCTCCCTGAGCATTTACCCTCCCGCTTACTTTGTAAATTTCAGCCCGGACCAGGAGTTTGAAAAATGGGCGGCCATGGAGGTTTCGGACTTTGACCGGGTGCCCGGGGATATGGAAGCCTTTAGCCTCGAAGGCGGGCTGTACGCGGTTTTCGAGTATAAGGGGTCCAGCAGGGACAACCGTATTTTTCAAGAAATTTTTGGAACCTGGTTGCCCGGATCGGCTTATGAATTGGACCAACGGCCGCATTTTGAGCTCCTGGGCCCTAAATACAAAAACAATGATCCGTCTTCTGAGGAGGAAATCTGGATACCGGTCAGGCCTAAAGGCACCTGATCCTTTGATCCGGGCAATAAGTACTTGATGAATTCCCTGGAATAGGCCCCGGGAATGGCTCAACCCACGAAGGACGCGAAGAGGATATTCCCTATTTTTGCAGTCCTTATTCCATTCTTCCCTTGGAATCATTTTCAAAAAGCATGACCCATTCCCTTTCCCTGAGTGTATTCATTGTCCTCGTCTCGGCTTGTTCTGCGTCCCGGCAAATGACGAAGGAAAGCGCCATCGGGGTCCTTTATTATCAAAATTATGATTTAAAAATATCCAGGGCCGGTGCCATGGATACCGCTTATTACGTCATCACCAATGCAAAGGAATTTGAGGATGTTTTCACCAGGGTGAGGGAGGTCGATGCAAAGGCCCCAAATTTTACCGGGCAAACCCTGGTGGCCATATCCGCACCGGCAGCGACCAGGCTCAGGGTGATCCGCGCCGCCATAGCCTCTTCCGATATGAATGTGTACGCGGGGACTTGTGATGCCAATGAGGCAGGGTGCCCGGAAAACGGCCTGGCTGTGTCCACGGTCCCCAAGAGCTTTAGTGTGAAGAGGGTCGTGTTTTATATAAACAGCAGACTGGTAAAACAACTGCCGGTGAGCTATTGATTGATCTTTTTTCTCGCGAAGGCGTGTAGGGGTAACAGATTGTTTTTCTCGCAAAGACGCGGAGGCGCAAAGAGGGTTATTTCTCGCAAAGACGCAAAGGCGCGAAGCATATCGATGGGAACTTCTAACTTTCAGCCGCCAGCTCCCAGCTCCCAGCTTCTAACTTCCAGCTTCCATCCTCAATGCGCATCCAGCCAATTATTTCCTGTGCCCATTTCCACGACTATGGGTACCGGTAAATTGGGAATGGCGTTTTTCATCTCCTCTTCGATCAGCGGTTTGATCCCTTCCACTTCGTTGCGCAAGGCATCGAAGACCAGTTCGTCGTGGACCTGAAGGGTCATGACGGAGTGGAAGTTTTCTTTTTTAAGCCGCTGATGGATCCGGATCATGGCCACCTTGATCATATCCGCAGCGGATCCCTGGATAGGGCTGTTGATGGCGTTGCGTTCCGCCTGGGCCCGGACGGTAAAATTCCGTTCATGGATTTCAGGCAGATACCGCCTTCTGCCCAGGAGGGTCTGGATATAACCGTGTTCCTTGGCAAAGGATATGGTATCCTGCATATATTGTTTGATGCCCGGGAACTGCGTAAAATAACTGTCGATGATCTCTTTGGCTTCGCTGCGGGCGATATTGAGGGTCTGGCTCAGGCCGAAGGCCGATTGCCCGTAGGCTATTCCGAAATTGACGGCTTTGGCCTTCCGCCTCATTTCTTTGGTTACTTCTCCGCTGGCCACGTTAAAAACTTTCGAGGCGGTGGCGGTATGGATGTCTTCTCCCCGGCGGAAAGCCTCGAGCATATTTTCATCCTTGCTGATCGCCGCGATGATGCGCAACTCGATCTGCGAATAATCCGCAGACAGGATCACATGTTCGGCGTCCCGGGGGATAAAGGCTTTCCGGATCTCTTTTCCCCGGTCGGTGCGGATCGGTATGTTTTGAAGGTTGGGATTGATGGAACTCAACCGGCCGGTGGCGGCGATGGTTTGGTTGAAGGTCGTGTGCAGCCTTCCCGTTTTTGGATTGATCAGTTCGGGAATGGCATCCACATAGGTCGATTTCAGTTTTGCCAGTTCGCGGTAATTGACAATGGATTCGATGATGGGATGGGTCTCCGCCAGTTTGGTCAGGGTATCTTCATTGGTTTGATACTGCCCGGTTTTGGTTTTAGGTCCCGTATATGGGATTTTCATCCGGTCAAAAAGGATTTCACCCATTTGTTTTGGCGAATCGAGATTAAATTCCGCTCCCGCCTGCTGGTAAATTTTTTCTTTGATTTCGGAAAGTTCTTTCCCCAGCGACTTGGAATATTCGCCGAGAAAAGCGGCATCCACCTGCACGCCATGCCATTCCATATCCTGGAGGGTTTCGACCAGGGGCAATTCAACCTCTTCAAAAAGCCGGGTCAGTTCTTTTTGTTTTAACAGCGGATCAAACACTTTTTTGAACCGGAAGGTGACATCCGCATCTTCGGCCGCATATTCGGCCAGCTCGGCCAGCGGCACCTCCGACATGGATTTTTGTTTTTTACCTGCCTTGCCGATAAGGGCTTCGATGGGTACGGGGCTGTATTGCAGATAGGTCTCCGCCAGGTAATCCATTTTGTGGCGCTGATTGGCATCGATGAGGTAATGGGCCACCATGGTATCGTAAAACGGACTTTTAATCTCCACCCCATATTGGCGGATCACCTGCCAGTCAAATTTAATGTTATGCCCGATTTTGATGATCGAGGGGTTCTCCAAAACCGGCTGGAATGCCCGGACCAGGGCGCGGGCCTCTTCAAAGGATTCGGGCACCGGGACAAACCAGGCTTTGTGTTCTTCAAAACTGAAGGACATGCCGATGAGGCGGGTGTTGAGGGAGTCCAGGCCGGTGGTCTCGGTATCGAAGGCCACTTCCTTCTGTTTCATCAGGACGGAGATCAATTCTGCCCGGAGTGCCGGAGTGCCGGCAATCTGATATTCATGGGCGGTGTTCCGGATGGTGTATGCAGCCGAAACCCCGTGATCCGGGGGGCTGTCCTCTTCCTGAACGTCTTCAAACAGGGTAGGGGCGGAAGGGCTTGTGGTTTTTCGGGTGACACTGAATTCATCTCCGAACAAACGTTTGCCTATGGTGCGGAATTCAAGTTCGGAAAAGATCGGAGCCAGCACTTCCCGGTTGGGGGCGCCGATCGAGAGTTCTTCCTCATTAAATTCCACCGGGACATCGCTGACCACCGTGGCCAGCCGCTTGGACAGAAAGGCGTTTTCTTTTCCTTCAATGAGTTTGTCTTTGATCTTGCCCTTGACCTCATCGATTCGTTCATAGAGTGTTTCAATGGAACCGAATTCTTCGATCAGTTTCACCGCTGTTTTTTCTCCCACCCCGTTAACCCCGGGAATATTGTCTACGGCATCGCCCATCAGGCCCAGCAGGTCGATGACCTGAAGGGGTGTTTTGATCTGGAATTTCTGTTTCACTTCCTCGATGCCGAGAACTTCCGCCGGGCCACCTTGTTTGCCGGGGCGGTAAATTTTTACCTGGTCCGTTACACATTGGGCCAGGTCCTTGTCCCCGGTCATGATGTAAACTTCATGGCCGGCGGCGGCTCCTTTTTTGGCAAGGGTGGCGATTACGTCGTCTGCTTCATATCCTTCGTAATCGTAAATGGGGATATTCATGCCGCGTATGATATCCCGGATCCAGGGGCCCGCGTCCTTGATGGGTTGGGGCGTTTCGTCCCGGTTGGCTTTATAGTGGTTGTATTCCTGTTCCCTCAGGGTTTGGGAGGGGTGGTCAAACACCACGGCGATATGGCTGGGTTTCTGTTTTTCCAGGATTTCCAGCAAGGTGTTGGTAAACCCGAAGATGGCGGAGGTATTGACCCCTTTGGAATTGATGATGGGGTTCCGGATAAAGGCGTAATAGGCCCGGAAGATCAGGGCATAAGCATCCAAAAGAAATAATTTTTGAGGCATGGGGCAAAGTTAGTTAGTCAGTTGGCAAGTTAGCAAGTTAGTCAGTAGTCAGTAGTCAGTAGTCAGTAGTCAGTAGTCAGTAGTCAATAGTCAATAGTCAATAGTCAATAGTCAGTTGGACAGTTGGACAGTTGGAAAGCTCGGCAGCTGGACAATCATCTTATTTGCTGCCCATCTCAAGAATATTCGAAAAATTTTCTGGGTGGACCTTATACTCTTTGCATTTTTTCATATAGATCTCCGTGGCATAATCGTCTTTTTTCAACTGGTTACATTGGGCAAACAGGTCATAAGACTCATCGAACTTATAGTCATGGAAAGCCTGGAGCGCTTGTTCCCAGAGGCTGATATGCGGTTCATATTTTGCGCGGTTTGCCTTATAATCCACCAGTTCAAACATGCCGACGGTCTCGGCTTTGCCGGCAACTTTGGTACAGGGCAGGGCCCTGAACAGGAATTGACCGCTCTTACAATAATCCTTCGTATACTCCGTGACCAGTACACTGACATTAAAATATTTGGTCAGGCCTTCGGTGCGTGAACCGAGATTCACGGCATCGCCGATGGCCGTATAATCAAACCGTTTGGAGGACCCGATATTTCCGATCGTCATTTCCCCGGTATTGATCCCGATGCCGATCTTGAGGGGTTCAAATTTGTTGGAGACAATCCATTCGTTGACTTCATCCAGTTTGTGAAACATTTCCAGGGCGACTTCGCAGGCTTCGTCGGCATGGTCCGAAAATTCAAGCGGGGCGCCGAAGATGGCAAAAATCGCATCCCCGATAAATTTATCTATGGTGCCTTCATGGGAAAGGATGGGCTCCGACATGGCGGACAGGTATCGGTTGAGGATGGTCACCACCAGTTGCGGGTCCATTTTTTCGGAATAATTGGTAAAGCCCCGGATATCGGAAAAGAGGACGGACAAGACCTTTTTGGTACCCCCGAGCATCAGGCTCTTGGGATCCTCCAGTATTTTATTGACCACGGTTGCGGACACATAGGTGCCAAAGGCGTTCTTCAGTTGTCTTTTTTGTTTTTGTTCGGTAAAATAACTGTAGGTGGTGGTGAGGATACTGACCAGCAAAGTGGATCCCAACAGGGTGCCCAGGGGGATCATGACGCCCCATTGCTGAAAAAGAAAAACTACGGCAACCAGGATCTCCAGGAGCATGGCCCCGGCGAGGAAAAGCAATCCAAACATGGGTTCCATATTGCTCAGCGCAATGGAAATCAGGAAGGTGATGAGCAGGAGGACCAGGTAAAACCAGATGGAATTGAAATTGGTGAAAAAGGCCTGGTTAATCATATTGAGAAAAGCCACGGCGTGGATCTTCACTCCCGGTACGCGGTCATCCGCATCCGGAGTGGTTTTGATGTCTTCCAGGCCCGAAGCGCTGGCGCCGATAAATACCACCTTGTCCTTGAAATATTCTGCCGGCACGATGTCGTTGAGGACCTTGTAAAAGGAGATCATCCGGATATCTTCATTGGTACCCAGCCAGTTTATTTTAAATGAACCTTTTCGGTTTAAAGGGATTTTAAAACTGTCCGTGAGACAAAGGGTGCTGCCTTCAAATCGGACCTCCGATTCCGGGACCCCCAGGAGATCGGCAAGCATGTAATAAGGGAAATTGGCGAGATAACGCACTTGCCCGTCTTTTTCATCCCCAACCTGCTGGACCAGCTGGTAATCCCGGACCACCCCATCCAGATCGGACGGCATATTGATGCTGCCCACGGCCCTTGCTCCGCGGGTGAACGAGGCTAAGGGCAACTGGGGATAGATCATCCGGGAGAACTTCCTTTCCGGGCTGACCGGCGCCGTCAAAAGCCGGAGAGGCCGTATCACTGAATCACTTACCGCCCTGGAGGAATCGGCATCGTTGTCAAAAAGGGAGAGGTAAACGTTGCCTGCTTTTTCAATGGCCCGGGACAGATCCTGGTCCGTACTGAGGGCAGAAATGACTTTTGCGGAATCCATGATTCCGGCCTGGGACAACATCCGGGTGTAGATTGCAGGGAGCGTGTCCGTTTCGGTGTACAGCATGTCGACCCCGATGGCAATAGCCCCAGCTGCCGCTATTTTTTCCATGACCAGGCCATCGTACAAACGGGGCCAGAGTTGTACCCTGCCCAGTTCATCGATGCTTGCGTTGTCCACAGCCACGATGGCGATATCCTCCGGGCGGATCAGTTTGTGGGCCTTATTGACACTTCTGCCCTTGAATCCCAGGTCATAGAGGGTATTTTCAAGTTGTTTTACCGGGGAGGTGACCAGCTTGTTATTGCTCAGCCAGACTACCCCTGCGGTAAGGGCTATGCTTATCAGGGAAAGAATAAAGGCCCGCGGAAAGAAGCGGGAGATCTTTTTAAATTTCAATTGCTGGCCGGAAATTTCGTCAATACCAATTCAGCCTGGTTCTTAAGCTCGTCATTGGAATATTTCAGGATGAATTTTTCAAAAATTTCCCGCGCTTTCACCTGGTTGTTGGCCAGGAGGTAAGAATGGCCGAGAGCGAAGGTGGCGTATTTGGCCATGGAATCCATCGGTTTCTGGTCCAGGAAGGTCCGGAAAGCCCAGATGGCTTTGGGATAATCTCCTTTTTCGTAATAGGCGGAAGCTTCTTCGAAGCTGACTTCCCGGTCTTCTTTCCAATAGAGCTGGTCGGGTTTAGGTAAGGTATCGGCATTGACCTTGGACCTGCGGATCCCTCCCTCTTCGGCCTTGCGGGATTCGTTGGCAGCCCGGAAGACCTTTTTGAAGCCAGAAAACACGGATTCAGACTGGGCCAGCGCCTTGGAATTGCTTTGATCGTACAAGTCTTTGATGAGATAAGTGCTGGAAGGCTCCACCGTAGTTTTAGATCCGTTGGTCCAACTGATTTCGGCCACCGATTTAGCCGCCGTTTTAATAGTTTGCAGGTAAAGGACGGGGGTATTGATGCCAACATTGACCGCTTGGGTGCCGGCAGTCAGGGTGGCCTGGCCTTCGAGATAGGTGATTTTTCCCACCTGGTAATTGGCGGTATTCTGGCCATGTACCAGATTGCTGCCCAGGACCAGGAGGAAGCAGATCAGTGTGATTTTAGGGATCATTGGAGTTGATTTAGTAGTAAAGAATAATGTTTGGCAATGTTTGGATTGATTGAGGCTGCCCGATCGAACCACTTCCTGGCTGCAGCTTTGTCCAGGATGGCCAGGTTCGCCTTGGTCAGATTGATCAGCGTCTGAATATCCGAATCATCAAAAGTATAGCTTTTTTCATAGAATTGGATGGCCTCTGCAAACTGATTTTGCTGGAAGGCGATATTTCCAAGGTTGTTGTAGACGGATGGGTTTTCCGGGGCCAGCTTCAGGGCTTCCTCCAGGATCCGCCGGGCTTCATCCCACTGACCGGTCTGGGCCAGCAATACCGCGAGTTTGTTTTTGATATAGACATTGTTGGGCTCGTTGAGGTATTGATTTTTCATGACCGTCAGGCTGGTGGCATTGAGTTTTTGGAAAATCCACTGCATCTGCTGGGTAAATTCCCTGAACACCGGCTGCTGATCGCGGGGCAGCGAAGGGAGGGCCTCCGGGGCAAAATCAGAAGGCCGGTAAACTTTCCGGGCGTCCACCAGCGGGACGATCTCCGGGAAATTGCCTTTTGAAATTTCCTGGTAGTAGCGCGATGCGCCTTTTTCCCAGGCCTGGGAGAAGGGGGCGCTTCCGATCAGCGTGGTTTCTACCGGCAGCCAGGTTTTTCCCTGGTAAACAATGATGTCGGTGGACTGAAAGCCTTGTTCGTTGGCCTCATCCGGGGTCAGTTTCAGGTCCAGGGCCATAAAAATGTGGCCCGGTACGTCGATATAGGCAGTGGATACCCCGGCATTTTCAAGCAGGGCGCAATAAAGGGTGACCAGGTCGTCGCAGTCCCCGGTCTTGCGGATAAGGGTTTCGGACGGATACTGAAGAAAATCCAGGAGGTTGGTGTTGATCGAAACCGTTGTGTAATTCAATTCGGGGTCCGGTAAGTAGGACAATCTCATGCTGCCCAGAGTGGAATAAAGCTTTAAGGCGGAAGCCAGGTTTTCATTCAGGGTATTGGAGGGTACCGGGCTGAAGTATTCAAGCGCTTTGCGGCTGAAATCGGTCACCGGCCCGGATCCCTGGGAAATGAAGGAGGCCAGTTTCCGTTTGTCCGACCAGTTGATGGCATTCCTGGAATGAACGGTTACCGGGATAGTCTTTGAAGTGGTTTTGGGGGCATTTTCATATGTGTATTGGATCGACACGGTGGCCTGCAGGGTCTGGCTTTGGGTCTGGTTGAGGATGGCCGGAGAGAAAATGGCCCGGAGGCTGAGCGTGGAATTTGAGAAGCCCACCAGGATGCCTTCATTTTGAATAGTGGGTTGAGGCATCAGGTCCGGAATATCCAAAGTCATGGCACTGTATTTCAGAGGCAGTTTGGTATTGTTGGCCACGATGAGGTCCCCAATAGGAAGCAGGCTCAGGTCCGCATAATTGTTGAAGAGGGACGGGTAGATTTCAGGGATCCTGACCTCGGCAATAGTCAGCGGTTCTTCATTGGCAGACACCTTTTCGCGCAGGTCGATGGCATTTTGAAGCGCGGTCCTGATTTTCGTATCCCCGGGATTGAGTCCCTGTGCGGTTTGCAGCGCATTCACGGCATCAAAAACCAGGCCGGCGGAAAGGCTGGAGGTGCCGAGATTATACCAGTTGACGGCTTCATCCGGATTCTGATTGGCCAGTTTTTTATACACGTCCACGGCATGGGCGTGATCGCTCATCCTTGAATATAAGGCAGCGGTCTTGTTCCGGTAATATTTGAGTTTTTCCCGGGCTTCTTCCAGGTTTGGTTTTCCGGTTTCATAATACTGAATGGCCAGTTTATAATTTTCAAGGGCTTTTTGGTTGCTGGAGGTTTTCTCAAACGCTTCGCCCAGGGGCCCGTAAAAGGATTTGTTTGAAGGGTCCATCTGGCTCGCTTTTTCCAGCTGAAACGAAGCTTCTGCAAAATTTCCCAACAAGAGTTCGATCATGCCCGCCTTGCCGATAATCTGAGGATTGTTGCGGTCATTCAGCAACAATTGTTTGTAGAGGGCCAGGGCTTCCGGGTGGTTTCCTGCCTGAACTTGGGTTTCTGCCAGGCCGGTCAGGTACCCGGTATGATTGGGTTTTTGGCCGAGCAAAAACTCGTATTCCGCGATCGCTTCGTCATACCTTTTTAAGCCGTTGAGGGCATAAGCCATATATTCCCGGATCGTTATGGTTTGTTCGCTGCTGAACCGGGCCCCATAAACGGTGATCGATTCCTTTGCCCTTTTCTCCAGATCCGCATACTTATTGCTCAACTTCAGTACCTCGAGATGCTGGAGGTATTCCTGCTGGAATGGTTTTTTAGCCGCAATAAGCAGGTCAATGGTTTTTTTGATATTTCTTTCACATTCGCCCAGCAAGGCCTGCAATTCATATTCGGGGGCGCCGGATCTGAATTTGAGTTCGTAGAGGCGCATGCCCGTCTGGTAAGCGGCGGTGTGATAATGCGGTACAACCGGGGCCCATTCGATCAGTTTGATGCGCATGAGCCGGGCATTGGTCAGGGTATTGACATTGGGCAGGTTTTCCAGCACGCCCGCCACCGAATCCACGCCGGCCAGGATAAAGGGTTTGAGAAAGGTCTGGCTGACCACCTTTCCCGCTTCTTCAAGAATGGTTGTATAATTTTCCTGAGCCGCCAGTTTCCAGAACAGGGTCTGATAACCCGAAGCCAGTCCTTCCTGGATCGCCGGACTTCTCGGATTTAGGTTATAGGCCGACTTCAGCATGTTGAGTCCCTTGATCAGTTCAGGGCTGCTGGCCAATTGGGCTTTCCCCATATCCAGCATGGCCTGGGCCACAAAGGCAACCATTTTCTGGGGCCGGCCCATGTACCGGATGGCGTTTTGATAGGCCAACATGGCGTCTTCGTAATTCCCCGCTTTGTTCAGATAATTGCCCAGCCCGAAAAAATTGTCAAAACCGGTGGTAGGCGCGCTCATGGCCGAAGGGTTCATACTGACCAGCTTATACCTGCGGCTTTTTCCCTTGAAAATCGTGGATTCATCGATGACAAATTGATTCCCGAAAGTCATATAAGCCAGGGAGTCGGATCCGTCGGAGGCATAGGTCAGCAATCCATAACGGTCAGCCAAGTTGGCGTTGAGGGGTTTGAAAGTCACCAAAAGCCGGTTTTGGTCAATGTCAAATCCATAAATGTTTTCAGGCATCGGAGGGATGACCTGGATTTCGTAAGTGGCTTGCCTGGAATTGGATTCCTTTCCAATCAGCCGGTAAGTGGACGGGTCCACCGTCATGGTTTCCAGGTTGCCCGCCACCTGGGTGATTTTCATTGGTTTTTCTTTCCAATCGTATACTTCGATCTGTTTGGTCGTCCCGTTTTGAATCAAAAGGTAACCCAACGGGTCAACCGTAAAACACTCGATCTTTTCAGGCCTGCTGGTCCCTAGGCGAAGGTATCCGGATGGGGAAGGCTTTACGTTTGCATCAAATTTGAGGATGGCGTTCAGTTTGTCATCCAGGACATAAAAGGCATCCCTTTGGTTGGTATACACCTCTGCCGGGGATTGTACCCCGTTGAGTAGGACGGTTTTTATAAACTTCCCTTCGAGGTCGAAAAAATGAACGTTGTTTTTCCCTTCGTCAAAAAGCAAAAGTTGCCCTTGTATCAAACCCAGGGAACTTGGTTTTCTCAACCTTTCCTCGGCCTGATCCCCGAAGCGGTTTTGCAGTTTGCCGGTATTGGCATCAAAACGGAAAACCAGTTTTTCCTTTTGATCCAGGACATAAACGGATTGTTCCGTGGCTACCAGCCCGGCGGCCTGTTCAAATTCCCCCGAAACGGAAAACAGGGACTGTCCATCCTGATTCAGGGCTTTGAGCTGATCTTTCCGGTCCCCGGTAAGGCCATAGACTTTCCCTTTGGGGTTGATCACCACCTTATGAAAAGCAAAAGGCTGGTTGGAAGAGGATAAGGCGATCCGGTAAGGCTGGTCCGGGGCGGCCTGGTTTGGTCCCGGGCTGGTCTGGGCCGCAATCGTGCAAGCCAGGCCCATGGACAACCATGACGAAAGCAAGTACCTCACATTATATTTCATTGGGTAATTGAGCCTTCAAAGTTAGCGACTTATGTCGAAAACGATTGCACAATATTGGGGAACCCGGTTTTAGAAACGGAGAAGGGGGGATGCCTTTAGTTACCGTTTTTTTAAAAACGGGAAAGGGCTGTAATTTTGAGTAATTTTAATGATTCAATTAAATCAGTCCAGCAAGATTATGCCCCTTATAAAACCGGCCAGAACCGTATTCCAGATCGTGAAAACAAAAATTTTCCTGTTTTTTGGATTATTGGCGGTTGGCCTTAGCGGGCAGGGGGACCCTCTGGTCCTGTATAACAAAGGTGCGGAACTGGCGATCGCCCGGGACTTTAAAGGCGCCATTGAGGCCTTTGATGAAGCGATCAGGCTGGACCCCAACCTTTATTATGCATATGCCGGCCGCGCCGCAGTGAAGGCGGAGCAGGGAAATTACAAAGCAGCCCTCGCCGATTACCAGGCTTATGAAAAAATTGTCACGGAACTGAACCTCCTCGGTGATCCAGAAATCCTCGCGAAAAAGGCAAAGGTCGAAGAATTGATGCAGGCCGTGCAGGAAGATGGCAAGTCCAAGAACGGAAACGGAGGGAAACCGGACGAAGAGATCAGCCAGGCCAAAACCATGACCAAGCTCAATGAGGCGATTGAAGCCAACGACGAGCCCAGGGTTTATTATTACCGGGGCAAACTCAAATTGGAAACCAATGAGATCACCGCTGCCATCTTTGATTTCAGCCAGTCCCTGCTGCTGGATTCCGGTTTTGTGGATGCCTGGGTGGCGCGGGGTTATGCCCGGCTCAAATTGCTAGACCTGGCCCCGGCCCTCAATGACTTCAGCAGGGCGATCTCCCTGGACCCCACCAATTACGAAGCCCTCATCGGCAGGGGGGAGGTCAAAGACAAACAAAAAATCTACCTCTCGGCCATCGATGATTTTTCCGCGGCAGCTTTGGCGGTTCCCTCCAACCACGTGGCTTATTTCGACCGTGGCCTGACCTGGTTCCATCTTAAGAATTTTGAAAAGGCCAATGATGATTTCAGCATGGCCATCCAACTGAACTCATCGCATACGCGCGCCTACTTCAACCGCGCCATTACCCGTATCAACCTCAGAAAAAGGACAGAGGCCTGCATCGACCTCAAAACCGCCAGTGATCTGGGGCACCCGCAGGCGGCAGAGTATATAAACCGGTTCTGCAATTAAATGAATTGCATCATCTGGGATGTGGTCCTTGCGGGAAACTTTCCGGATCTAAAAGGATATGGCCAGAGATGTAGTGATGCTGGCATTGGTCTTCGAGGGTGGCCCGCCGCGATTAAATAAAGGATCTTTGCTTTTGAAACCCCTGCCTTCCACCCGCCAGAGGACCTGGTCATAGAGGGGGAAATCAAGATTGAGTGAATATCCCCAGGTTTTAAACCCATGTGGGGCGCCGGTAGCAATAATGACTCCATTCGCATCGCTGTAATATTCAAGCCTGGCGGCCAGGTTCCACTTGGGGCCAGGGCTCCACTTCAGGAGGAGAACGGGTGCATACCAGGTGTTGTATTCTCCGTTTCCGATGGCGCTTTCTTCTGCTCCAAAGTCAAAACCGGTAGTGAAGGCCATGCGGTCATTCACCTGGAAGATTCCGTAAAAATTGTGAAAAAAACGCAGCTGTCTTACCTGATCCGGTTTGTCGCTCCCAATAAAGGAACTGCTGTTGAGAGTGATTGCCGGGCTGGGTTTGAACGAAAGCTGATGACCGAAAGCGGGGGTATTGTTCCCATCCACCCTGTAAATGCGCTGCCAGCCGTTTACCACCAGGCCACTCAGAACCCATTTTGCGTCGCCGGAAATGTAAGTAACCTTCAATCCGCTCAGATAATAGGGACTGTTTTCGGCCAAAAGGCTCCGGCTCAGATTCCAGCAATCTTTCCCGATGGCGCTTTCGAAGCCGAGGTGTGAGGAAAAAATACCCGCATCCAGCCACAGGTTTTTACTCCCGGAGATTTTTATTCCGGCATTGGCTTCAAAGACGTTTTTCATTACCCCGGGTTCGGCAGAAAGATTGTCGTTGGGGTAGGTGCCCGCCATCAGGGCAAGGTTGCCTCTGACCTTTGTGGTTTGGTATGCCAGTTTGATCAGGCCCAGATTAAGGTTGAATTCATTGTGCCGGTTGAAATTGTACAGAAAAGGCTGCCGGACATGCGTTCCGGGATGGTCGAAATCATAACTGTAATACGTTTCCATATACCCTGAGAGGCTAAGGGCTTTTGCGCTGTCTTCCTGCGCCGTGGTGACCTGGAAACGGAATATGGTTAAGACAAGCAACAGAACGGGTATGGTGAGCGATTTGCTTTCCATATTCCGAAGGCCATTCCCTTATTTACCGGACAATAATTGATAACTTCCTTACCGGGCTGTTCAAGGCTTGGTAAACCACATTTCCTTCGTGTGGTAATCCAGGTCGGCCGCCCCGAGTTTATTCAGGGTTTCCAGATTCCACACATACTCGGAATTGTACCTCGGCCTTACCCGGTAAGCCGGTTTGTCGTTGTTGCCGGCCGCGAGAGGGCTGGGCAGGGTAAAGCCCGTATAAATGGCCGGATCGTAATGGTAGCGCCGCATATCCACCCAGGTTTCGATCGTCCCTGCCACCCACATGGAAATGTATTTCTGAAGCATGATCTGGGAGAGGGTAAGCGCGTCGGAACTCTGAGGCAGGGCCGCACTGCTCAGGTAAGCTTCTTTATTTGCCGTGGTCACCTTGCAAAAATCCATATGCGCCGAGATGCCTTTTCGGAAGGCATCGAAGGCAAGGGTTTTATCCCCTTTTTTAAAGGCGGCTTCGGCTTTGATGAATTGCATCTCCCAATAGGTCATGATCAGGTGGTCCGCTTTGTCCGTGAAAATATACTTCCCGGGCTGGGCAGAGGCCGCAAGGGCGGGAGAACCGCCCCAGAGGGTGGGGATGCGGCGGGGATCGTTGGTGACATTGGTGGAATCGACCTTACCCGGAGTCACGCCCCTGAAAACACCGTCCGGGCTTGCAGTCATCATCAGGCCGATCCTGGGATCCACGACGCCATTAAAAACGGTGCCGTCCAGCAGGCTGACGATAAATTTGGTCGGCCTGAAATTGGCCAGGTTGTTTCTCGTGGGGCCATAAAAATTTCCATCGGAGGAATTGGTGCCCGCATGGGGGATGGCAAAATTGTCAGCATTGGATGCGAAAGATTTATCCACGAATCCGATGACCTTGTCCGGGGAATACGAGGCTTTGTTGGAGAGATGATTGGCATTGCGGGCCAGCACTCCGTTCACGAATTTTATCCACTTTTCACGGTTGCCTTTGTAGACCAGGTCGCCCCTGCCCAGGGAACTTTCGGCCACGCCCCCCCCGGTCTTGTTCAGGTTTTCCAATGCCATTTCAGCCACACGTACCACTTCCGCATAGACCTCCTCCTGGCTATCGTAATCAAAAACGTAGCGGTTGGGTTCCCAGGCTTGTTTGAGGATGATCTCTCCGTGATAATCGGTGGTGGATTGCCAGCTCCAGGCCCGGATGCCGTAAGCGGCGCCCACATAGTCCCATTGTTCTTTAGCCGTAGCGTCATCGACGATCAGGTCTATGTTTTTACCTATGGACCAGTAATTGGAGCGCCACAACTCCCCGGCAGCGTCACTGCCGGCTACATAACCGTGAAGGTCCCAGACGTTATTGGCCAGCCGGGTACACCAATTTTGGGTATAGGCTCCGATATAACGGGTATCAAAGGATTCTCCCCTGGCCATCTGGGACAGGATGGGGGGCAGAATGGCAAAACCCTGGGCAACCTGGGGATTGCGGGGATCAAAGTTGACATCGAGAAAGTCTTCGCAGGAAGCAAAGACCAGGAAGAGGGCGAGTAGACTGAATTTATATTTGGAATTTGTTTTCATGACTTTCAGAATTGATTTTCAATGAATGAAATGCGATTACAGGCCGATAGTCAGGCCACAGGAAAAAGTTTTGGGCAAGGAAAGCTTTCCGTAATCAAATCCGAACCCCCCCGCGCCTCCTGTGGCAGGGGTGGTGCTGCTGACATAAGGATCGGCCCCCGAATAATTGGTGATCAGCAATAAATCGGTGCCATTGACAAATATCCCCAGGGATTTAAACACCCTGGAACGCTGCAGGAAGGAGGAAGGGAAATCATACTTAAGGGTAATGTCGCGGAGCCGCAGCCAATTGATGTCCTTCTCCACGAAATCTTCCGGTTGAACATAGGTGGTATAATACAGGGAGGAGCTAAAACGGCTGATCTCGCGGGCATTGACCGTGGGATTTTCTGATTCTTCCTTACCGTCTTTGAGCACGCCTTTGACTACAAAGGGTTTTTCCCGGTCAAGGGTATTCACACTCAGGCCGGTTTGGGTAAGATACATTTCATTGCCGTTAAAAATATCCCCGCCTTTGCGAATATCAACCAGGAAGGACAGGCTCAGGTTTTTACGGAAGCTCAACTTGTTGACCAGCCCTACGGTGAAATCGGGGTTGCGGTCCCCGATCGGTAAAAAATTGTTATTGGAAAGCGGGAAGCCCGTATTGGGATCCACCAGGATGTCCCCTTTGCTGTTCCTCAGGTAGCTGTATCCTCCGATGGCCGTAGCTGTGCCCGCTCCGCGATCGTTGACGGGGGCATAATAACGGTTGTTCGCGGAGGTAAACCTGGAGGCGAGTATGGCACTGGGTGAAAACGCGCTCGCCCTGGCATTTCCGTAGACCCAGGTATCCGAACTGTAATATTCGTTTACGTTGGCCGGCAGGCTGATGACTTTGGTGGAGTATTTTGTGAAATTGGCGTTGATCTCCCAGTCTATGGTATTGTTTCGGAAAGGTTTGCCTCCCAGCTGGATTTCCCATCCCTTGGTATTCAATTCTCCTCCGTTGAGCAAACCGAATATAAAACCGGTGCCGTAGCTCAGACGCTGGGTGATGATCTGGTCCTCTATGCTTTTTGAAAACCAGGCCAGGTCGGCATTGAGACGTCCTTTGAAGAAGGAAAAGTCGCCCCCGATTTCATAACTGTTTACCTTTTCCGGTTTGAGGGCCGGGTTGTCTCCGTAAAAATCAAACAGGAATCCGCCGCCCGTAGAGGGTTGGGGGGCAAGCCTTGCCTGGATCAGATAAGCCGGTGCGGGATTTCCTACTTCAGCATAGGAGGCCCTGAGTTTGGCAAAAGACAAGACCCGGTCGTTTTCTTTAAACATGGGCAGGCTGGTCAGCAAAAAAGTGACCCCCGCAGAAGGATAGAAGTACGAGCGGTTTGATTTTGGGAGGGTGGACGACCAGTCGTTCCTTCCGGTCAGGTTAAAGATGAGGATATCGTTGAGACTGATCTCCGCTTTTGCAAAAGCGCCCAGGAGGCGGGTCCGGCGGAGATTGCTGCGGTCCCGCTGGGTGGTGGGGTCGGTATTGTTGAGGCTGTTGAATTCAGGAAGGTAAAACTTTTCGCCGTAAGAAGCATTGATGTCCGCCTGGCGGTCATCCACGGAAGATCCGACCAGCAAAGACCCGTTGAGCGTGGAAATTTTCTTTTTGAAGGTGGCGAAAATATTGCCGTTGAGGATGCGACCGTCATCGGAATAATTTTCAATCCAGCCCCTCCGGGCGTTGCCGATCACGGATTCCGGGTGATAAAAGCGGTTGCCGAGGGTGCTGTAAATATCGGCTCCCATGCGGGCCGTGAGAGAAAACCAGTTCAGGGGTTCATAAGTAAAGGAAATATTGGTGAGGGTCCGGTTGGTATGGTCGGTCCTTTTATTCTTATTGACCAGAAAGAGCGGATTGTCGAGTTCCGATGCCGGGCTCAGCGAAGTGGTTTGCCTGCGGGTGCCGTCCGGATTGAGGTATTGGGTGATATCGTCCGTCCGGGGATAAGCCAAAACGCTCAGAAGATAACCCAGGGCTCCTGCCGGCGGGATTTTGGAATCATTGCTGATGTAGTTGATCCGGGCAGAGCCTCTCAGGTTTTTCAACAGGTTGGCATCCAGGTTCAGGGCGACATTGAGTTGCTTCTGGTTGTTTTCAGGGATGACCCCATTGGCGTTAAAATAGGAGCCCGAAAGACGGTAAGTCAGGTTGGTGGCCCCGCCTTCAAAACTGAGGTCATGGCGCATATTGGACCCGTTTTGATAAAAAGCCCCGATATTATCATATAAAGGAGTGCCGGAAGGGATTTTGGCTCCAAAATAATTGGCGGTATTGGGGTCCGCGGCGCCATTGAGCCCTCTGCCGTAGGCGGTTTGGGTTTCAGGAAAGAGGTTGAGGCTGGATACGGTGAAGCGGTTGTTATAATTTAATCTCCCGACGCCGGCCTTGCCTTTTTTGGTGGTGATGAGGATGACTCCGTTGGCGCCTTCATTTCCATACAGGGCGGCTGCCTCCGGTCCTTTCAAAACCGTGATGTTTTCGATATCGGCCGGGTTGAGATCGGTCACCCGGTTGGCTATGTCGTCACGGTTGTTGTTGACATTGCCGCTGACCCCCGCCGCATCGGAATAAAGATTGTGCTGGTCAAAGGTGCCGCTGTTGATAGGCAGGCCATCCACCACAAACAAAGGCTGATTGCTGTTGCCGATGGAATTGACCCCCCTCAGGGTAATGTTTACTGCCGATCCCGGGATGCCGCTGGTGGGCGTGAGCGAAAGGCCGGCTACCCGACCTTGCAAACCCATTACGGCATTGTCGCGCTGGGTTTCCTGCAATTCCTGTCCACCGATGCTCTGGGCAGAATAACTCAGTTTTTTGCGGTCTTCTTTTATACCGAGGGCCGTGACGATCACTTCTGAAAGAATTTCCACATCCGCGGTCATGGTCACGTCGATCTGGCTTTGCCCGTTGACATTGACCTCATGGGGCTGCATGCCTACATAGGTGAAGATGAGAATGTCCTGCGGCTGGGCGGAAATCCGGTACATCCCATCGATATCCGTGACCGTACCGGTAGAGGTTCCCTTTACCTGGATGGCTACCCCGGGGAGGGCTTCCCCATTTTCATCCTTCACCGTCCCGGTCACATTGATCTGGGCGAACGCGGTGCCCATGAATAGGAATGAAAGGACGAGTACCCAAAGGCATTGGTGGATCCCTATCCTGTTACGGCTAATACTTAGCATTTTCATAAGGTTTAATCTGGTTTTGAAAAGGTGTTTTTCCCAGCTTATCTTTATAAACTGGTGGTTTTAGACCACTTAAAGCTAAAAAAATTCTATTTTCCGGATGACCTGATTAAAATCATATGAAATCTGCCTTCCCCAACCATTCCTAATACGGTTATTGGAAAACTGCTAAACTGATAAACTGCTAAACTGTTAAACCTCAAAACCCATCCATATCCGTGACCGTATCCGGGGAGACCGGAAGGGGCCATTCGGCTTTGATCATCGACTCACCGGGTAAAGACCTGGTGCCCGGCGAAAGGTGCATGCAAAAAGCACAGAAAATGAAACAGATCCCATAGTGTAGTTGGAAGAACCTGATTTTCAATTTCATATCAAAAAGCGTTAAGGAATTACTAAGAATAACGATGGGCAGCCGGCTAAAATTATACTTAATCCAGATAAATTTAAACAATTAATTCTGGGCAGAAAGGCCGGTTACAGGGAAAAGACCAAACATGAACACGTCAAGGGAAGGCATGCAATTTTTATGGGTTATGTGTCGGAAAACGAATTAAGGATTTCACCGGGAATCCATAAGAAGGGCAGGATTGGCGTGAATGCTTGGGTTGACAACGTCCAAAGATTTGGGTTTAAACCGACTTGCTATTCATCAGGCTGTTGCGCCTGGATTGTGGTATAGCGATCCCCTGCTGTTTTCATTTTTGAAATGTTTTCTCCGAAGGACTTTAGTTCTTCAGGCCTGTCCAGGACATCCATATCCAGGCTCAGGATTTATTCTTATTTTACGGAATGATCAACCCTGCAGCATGAACTTCCACCACAAGAATCTTTATTCCTGTCTGTTTCTGCTTTTGGCCAGTGCTTTATTAACCTTGTCCCAATGCGGCAAAAGTCCTGATGCAGCAACCCGTGACATTGAAGTTCCGGAGGGATTTACCATCGAAGTGGCCGCAGGGCCGGACCTGGTGGACTACCCCATGTTTGCTTTTGTTGATGAAACCGGGCGCCTTTTTGTGTATGAGTCCACCGGCAATGTATACAACAAAACCGAAGATGCTTTAAAGAATCCTCAATTCCGGATAAAACTCCTGGTGGATGAAGATGGGGACGGCTTCTATGATAAGTATACGGTCTTTGCAGATAAAGTCGGTTTTCCGCAAGGCGGGGTGTTTTATAAAGGTAGTCTTTACGCCTCTTCCGCACCTGAATTGCTAAAACTTACGGACACCGACGGAGATGGCGTTGCGGACCAACGGGAAGTGCTGCTGTCCGGATGGGAGTTGAACGTCAATGCCAACAGCCTCATCGGTCCCTTTATGGCGCCCGACGGCTGGCTTTATCTGACCAGCGCCATTGAAGGTTTTGACATCATGACCCGCGAAGGCGAGCACCTTAAAGGGGAAACGGCAAGGGTCTGGAGATTAAAGCCGGATGGTTCAGGGCTTCAGTGGATATCCGCCGGTGGCATGAACAATCCGGTCGGACTTGCTTTTACGGCCGCATCGGAAGTGTTGGGGACTCAAACCTATTTCACCGAGCCTAAGGCCGGCCTCCGGGATGCCCTGATGTATTGGACAGAAGGCGGGGTCTATCCCAAGCCCAACAACAACATCACGCGCGACAGGCTGCCTTTGACCGGGGATTTGTTGCCCGTGGTGACCAAATATTCCAGGGTGGCCCCTGCCGGGATCATTCGTTACCGTGGCAGCGTCCTGGATGAAAGCTACCGGGATAATTTATTCAGCGCCCAGTTTAATACACACCGGGTTCTTCGTCATCAATTGATCCGGGAAGGGGCCTCCTTCCGGACGGAGGACGAAGTTTTCTTTTCTTCCGAAAACGAAGACTTTCATCCGACCGACGTATTGGAAGACGGGGACGGTAGCCTGCTGGTCGTGGAAACCGGCGGATGGTTTATCAAAGGCTGTCCCCTTTCACAGGTATCGAAACCGGAATTAAAGGGATCGATCTATCGCGTGAGAAAAAAAGACGCCGCCAAAATGGAAGATCCTTTTGGAAACCATATTGAATGGGCCGGCCTCGATGTTGCGACGATTGCCAGGTATATTGAAGACGCCCGGCCTTTTGTGGCGGACCGGGCCGTAAATCAACTGGTTGATCGCAGTCAGGAGTCGGTGGCCTCGCTGGCCGCATTGTTGACCAATTCCCCGGACGCCCATGCCCGCACCCGCATCGTGTATGCCCTTTACAGGATCCATTCCAGTGAATCCATCGCCGCATTAAGGGAAGGACTAAAGGATAAGGATCTGCAAGTGCGGGTAGCCGCGGCAAAAGCCCTGGGCCTGGCGAAAGACCAGGGTTCGGTGGATCAACTCATTCAAGCGATTCAAACCGATCTGCCGGCAGTCCGGCGCCAGGCGGCAACGGCGATTGGGCAGATCGGCGAACCGCGTGCGATTCCCGTATTGCTGCAGTCCGCCGATGGAGTGAAGGACCGGTTTGTTGAACATGCCATCATCTATTCACTGCTCTCGATGAACCGGCCGGACCTGGTTAAGGCGGGTCTCACCCATCCTTCGGACGAGGTCAAGAGGGCTGCTTTGATCGCACTGGACCAAATGCAGAACCAATCATTAAAACTGGAGCAGGTGACTCCTTTTTTAGCCAGCGCGGACAGCATGCTGGAAAGCGCGGCCCGTTGGGTGATCAGTCACCATCCCGAATGGGCGCCCGACTTCATTGTATACCTGCAAAAACAACTGAACAAACCCGAGTGGAGCGAGGCCGACAAAACTCAATTGAAAGATATTCTGGTTTCCTTTTGCGGGGATGGCACCATGCAGCGATTCATGGCTGATCAGATGGCAGCGCCGCAAATTGAAAAAAAGCTCTTTGTCCTTGAGTCCATGAGCGGCTGTAATATTAAAGAATTCCCTGCCGCCTGGATCGGCCCTCTTGGAAAGGAACTCACCTCCAATGCGGAGGTCGAAGTAAAACTTAAGGTATTAAAGTTAATCCGGCTGTACGGGGTCTCTTCATTGGACCATACCCTTAAACAAGTGGCCGGGAATAAGCAAAATCCTGCCATACTCAGAATCCATGCGATCGGGACCTCCTTGAGGGACAGCGCCCTGCTTACCAGTCCGCATTTCGATTACCTCTATACCCAGATTCAGCCGGATATTGAAGCCAGCATACGTCAGCAGGCCGCGGGGGTCCTGGGACAAGCCAAACTGTCGGATGACCAACTCCTTAAAATTGCCAAAGAATTTCTCGGAAAGGCGGATGCCTTTATCCTGCCGAGGCTGATGCCCGTCTTTCAGGGTGCGAAAAATTTAGAAATAGGAACCGCCCTTGCAGGAGCGCTGGAGCGTTCGCCCGGTCTTGACAATTTCACGGAAGAGTACCTCCATGGCCTGTTTTCAAACTATCCCCCGGAATTGAACGAAGCAAAGGACCAATTGATGGCCAAATTATCGGCGGTACAGGGTGAACGCCTGTCACTCATCCATGCCATCGAGAATTCCATTGTAAAAGGAGACATTGTTCGCGGAAGGGAACTGTTCCTTGGCAAAGCCATTTGTTATACCTGTCACGTCATCGGAAATGAAGGGGCTGGCTTTGGCCCGGACCTTACTTCCATTCAGCGCGACCGGTCTGCTCACGATTTGGTTGAGGCGATCGTATACCCGGGGGTGAGTTTTGTCAGGGAATACGAAACCTACCGGATCAGCACCAAGGAAGGCACCTTTACCGGAATCATTCAAGAACAAACCGGGGACATGATCCGGCTGGGCATTTCTCCCCAGGAATCGGTGCAGATTCAGCGCAGCGATATTCTGTCCACGGAGATTCTGGAACATTCCATGATGCCTGCGGGACTGGATAAGTTGCTCACGGAACAGGAAATGGCGGACCTCCTGGCCTTTCTGATAGGACAGGACCAGGACCCCGAAACCGACGCCAGACTGCTCCGCTAAACCGAAGCCCGGGATTTGCCATATTCAATAAATGTTTTATATGAAGCGACGGAACTTTTTAAAGAGCGGAATACTTGCTTCAGGTATTTTGCCTTCATTCCACAGCAACGCCATTCCTGGTATTGCCGATCCTGTTTTTAAAATGAAATTTTCCCCGGATTTTGGGCTCTTCGGAGACCTGGCGGGCGACAATCCCGTGGACCAGATCAAATGGGGACATGATCAGGGATTTCGCGCCTGGGAAAATACCATGCTGAAGAACAGGCCCGTCGAAGAGCAGGAAAGGATCAGCAAAACCGTTCAGGGACTGGGCATGGAGTGGGGGCAGTTCGTAGGTACTTTGACGTTTAAGGACGTCACCTTTGCGGGCCGTGACGGCGGCTTAAGAGAGAAGGTCATGGAGGATGTCCGGGCATCGGTGGACATTGCCAAAAGGATGAATACGCGGTTTATTCACAATGTATTAGGCATGGCGGACCCAAAACTTCCCTGGGATTTTCAGATGGCAAATGCAGTCGAGCTGTTAAAACGAATCGCCGGCGTATACGAACCTCACGGGCTCATCATGGTGATGGAATCCATGAATCATAAGATCGATCACCCGGGCATGTTCCTGCATACCATACCCCAGGCCTATGCCCTGGCTAAAGCGGTTGGGAGCCCAAGCGTGAAGGTGCTATTTGATTTTTATCATGTGCAGATTCAGGAGGGAAATCTCCTGCCTACCCTGGATTATGCCTGGGACGAAATTGCCTATATTCAGATCGGGGACACCCCGGGACGCAAAGAGCCCACGACCGGAGAGATCAATTACCCAAAAGTTCTGCAACATGTTTACGACAAAGGATACCGCGGTTTTGTCGGCCTGGAACACGGGTCAAGCAAACCCGGGAAAGAAGGTGAAGTGGCCGTATTGGCGGCCTATCGCGCGGTGGATCCGAAGTGATCATAAAAAGGGTTGGTTTCCTTCAACAAAATTCCATGTATAGGAGCATGGCAATCCCGCGCCTGCGGGAGCTTTATACATCCTCAAATAAACAAGTCCTTGGAAGCCTGCCTGGCGGCAGACAGGTCCGCCCGGTATTCACCGAGAGAAGTGAGGGATTTCCTGGATAAAATAAAAAAAGTATATTTGCCCCGCCTTATAAACAAGTTCCTTGTTTATGGGCGATGGTGCCTTAGCTCAGTTGGTAGAGCACAGGACTGAAAATCCTGGTGTCCCTGGTTCAATTCCTGGAGGCACCACCGAAGTAAAGGAGGTTGTCGTTTGGCAACCTCTTTTTGTTTATTTGAACACATGATGCATTTTGTTTACATCCTTTACAGTCCGTCCCTGGATAAATATTATATCGTGGAAACTCAGAATCTTGAGGAGCGTCTAGCCCAACATCGGTCTCATTCGTTTAAATCCTCCTTTACTATGATCGCTTCTGATTGGTGGATTGCCAGGTCCGCCAACCTTTTTTCCAGGATCAGAGCAAGAAAAATGGAAGCCTTCCTTAAAAGGCAAAAAAGCAAGGATTTAATTTAATTATTCGTTTTATCCATGATGAGGCACTCAGGCTTTCTATTTTATCCAGACATTAGAATATCCTGGTGTCCTTGTCCCGAGGTCGCGGGACAATTCCTGGAGGCACCACCACGATTTTGATCATAAGTTACTTAAAATGAGAGTTTTAAGTGACATTTTTTTTAAAATTTATTAATAAGAGGGCATATAAAGATGCAATTTATCATTCCCGTCCTTGGTTGTAGAACCCACAACTGTCGGAATAAATCCCTTTTCAGCCTTCCGGCCCAATTCCTGTCTGTTAACCTTTTTATACACCTCATGCCAGTATTGCAATCGGTGATGAGTTATATCGTCATGTCTCGTTCCTCGCAAAATTCGGTGCTGGACTTTTCGCTTGATTTCCAGGCGGAAATAAGCTCCAGGCCATCCGGCCTGGTCATTTGATCACTTTTCATCCTTTTTTCAGGTAAATCTATTGAAACAGCCCCCTAAATTTTCAGACATAGTTACAAAAAAATTTTAGTAATTATGGACATGAAAACCACATCAAATGGAGTCCGGAAATTTACCCGGGAAGAAAAACTTCGAATTCTTAAGGA
>Ga0116143_10001155_pt1 | contig 33149 bp, 32 predicted proteins | sample AD_UKC034_MetaG_FD_89745 | JGI IMG/M metagenome (GOLD analysis project Ga0116143, IMG submission 89745) | Active sludge microbial communities of municipal wastewater-treating anaerobic digesters from USA - AD_UKC034_MetaG | ecosystem: Engineered > Bioreactor > Anaerobic > Digestate | place: USA... | reverse complement strand
TTGCTGAGTTCAAGCGCTTATTGAGTGATTTTGGGGACGAATTGGGTAAGATTGATCATCCAGACTTCCTTAGCTATCACTCCTCATGGACTGGTCCAACGAGTTCGTTGACGAAAGAGCAAATTCAGGCTATGTCTGTTGAGCAATTTATTGGTTGGATAAAGAGCAATCTACAGCCTCCTTACGATATGATGGGGCCTTCACCCGAGGGAGTATCTAGGATATTCCAAGAGGTTGTTAAGGATAATCCAATCCCATACGCTAATAGCGCAGGGTTATTTCTCGATACGAAGATATTCCCGGCCTATCTTTCCGGCTTGATGCGCGGTTTGGAAGAAGCAATAAAATCTGATAAAGTTTTTAATTTGCCCGTGGTAATAAAGCTCATAGAGGATGCTCTTAAATATTCTGATGAGCCTGTTATCGATTTGCGATTTGATCGGTTTGATATAGGTGAGTATTCATGGTTTAGGGGAGCGATAGCCACATTTGTTGAAGCGCTTGTAATGAAAGATAGCTTTGATTTTAGCGAAGAAGTGATGAATAGAACGCAGGCCGTGCTGCAAGATCTGATTTTGAAAGACAATGATCCAACTGAAATTTCTGAAAAAGAATATGGCCCAGCAGCAAATAACATGGATTACGTTACATATTGTATTAATTCTAATAGGGGGAAGGCAATGTGCGCTCTCATTCAACATGCATTAAGGCGTGCGCGAATGCAATCTCCTGAAGAAAAAAAGAAGGAAGAAGGCAAAGGGCCATTTCCTCCGGGTAAAAGAATGGATAGGTACAAAGAATTCTTTACCAAGCGCCTTGATGATGAGACTAGTTCATCTGTTCAATCAAGTTACGGGAGATTTTTGCCGCATTTATGTTATCTCGACCAGGAATGGGTTAAGGAAATGTTGCTAAAAGATAAGCTATTCCCTAAGAGAGCGGGCCGTCAAGCCTTTTGGGAAGGCCAATGGCAGGGTTACGTAGGTTTTCACGGTGTTTATAACTTACTTTATGAGTGGTTGGGCAAAGATTACGACAAGGCTATAGAAGAATTGCCTCCAGCGCAGTCCAAAGAGGATAAGGGGGAGCGATACGATCAACATCTTGCCGAACATTTAATGATAGCGTACTGGAGGAAACTAGAGAATATTGATGAAGCTGGCAGAGTAGGTAAGTTCTTTAGAAAAGCTTCAGTCGAAACGAGGGGGCATGCCATATGGTTTATGGGAACAGCTATTAGCCGCAATTTACCTAAAACTGATTCTGAGGAATGGAAAAGGGTAAGATTATTATGGGAGCATAGAATTAAAAATTGTAAAGATGATGAGATTGGCAGTTTTATTAGATGGCTCAAAGATTGCCCCGAGAAAATAGATAATGTAATCGATCTCATTAAACCCATAGTTCCGTATATGTATAAGCATTTTAATGAGCGCGAGTTTCTAGAATATCTATCATCAAAAGTATCAGAAAGTCCAGTTGTTGTTCTTGAATTACTAAATCAACTTTTGCAAGATGAAAGGGCTGTAGGACAACTATTTTTCTGGAATGAAATAATAAGAACAATTTTAACAAAGGCAAGAGATTATAGAAAAGACGCCAGGATCATTAAGGGAATAAATGCGATAGTCAACAGACTTGGCGAAAAGGGACAATATGAATTTCAGGAGTTATTGATTAATGAGTAAGCGATATACGAAGATGGGCACTGAGAAGTTGTCTAAGCAAGCATTAAGAAGCAGGTTTTTATTGGCAGAGCTTGAAGGGAAGTATTTTGATGATTTGACTCTTACCAAATTTGAAAAGAGCCGTATTACTGCGGTTGAAGTAGAGGGAGAGGGTAACTTCTATAGTGATCTTCCTTATATCAGTATAGTAAAGAAATATTCAATTGAAGTAACAACGCCACGCAAGAAAGACGCTAATCATACTGCCGAATGCGATTATGACAACAAAGTCATACGTCTTTTCCGGGGACGGCATGAGAAGGATAAGATAATCACATTGCTGCATGAAATGACACATGCTTACGACAATGAATTAAATAAGTATCCTACTTGGCGCGACTATCTATTGCTTTATCTCTATAGGAAATTAACCGCTAAGCTTGGTAGGAGTAGGGTGAATAACATGATTTCATTAGAATCTCACCCTGATTTTTTCGTTAGCCAAGGGCACAATCTTCTTTTTGTTTTAAAGTGCCTAGAACTAGATTTGCGGCTTAAGAAGAGATTAGGCACTGTGTTTGCTTACGGTAGAGAGAAGCATTTTAGAATTTAATTGGGTAGTAAAAATGAACAAAAGAAGAGCCCTTCTAAATACGACAATCAACTAATATCCCCGCTTTGAATAAATATCCTTTAACGTCATTCCTTTCCGCAGCTTTCTATTAATACGTTTCCTTGCACTCTCTTGAGTGATCTTCCGCCAGTTCGATACAGCTCGAATTAACTTTTTTTTAACTGTGACTGTCGAGATTAAATGATTAACCTGTTCTTGATTTAAAGTTAGATATTTCCTTTTCCCCGATTCAAAATAAAATGGTTTAAGTTTACCTTTCCGTAAGTATCGATAGATTGTATCTCTCGAAATATCTGTTTGAATTGCCACACGATCAACCCCGAACTGTATCTCACCTTCTTTCGTTGTAAATTTATAATAATCTTGATTAATGGATGCGATATCGGAGTCATCCACATGATCCTCATCGCTTTTATCAATATCAGGCTCGTCGCTTGTTTCTTTCGAGTTTTCCTGAAGCGCAACATAGGCGAATTTATTGCTTCGATTCCTTGTCCTGATTAGTCCCATTGCCACGCCTGTTATATAAGCTTTAAACGAATATCCCTCAAAAGGCCTCAGGTATTTAGTGATAAGCGCTTTAATGGTATCGCTCACGATTTCTTCTATATTTTTAATTCTCCCTTTCGATAAATATTTTACCGTAGGAGTAATATAAGCGATCAGGGTATCCAGCGCGTCTTTATCGTTTTTAAGAAAGCCCTGCTGAAATGCAAATATGATTAGTTGCATCAAAATATCTTTCGTAGTTGTATTAGGGGTGATATGGATAATATTTAAAACGTACTCGCGTAGTTTAAACCCTAAATTTCTATCGTAGAGCATAATATCTTTACATAGTTTATGAAGATTGCCACTTTTGGCCTTTTCAATGTATTCAAAGACAACAAGCATAAATTTAGTGTCTACATCATTTGATGTGGGCACTCGCTTGTCGTTTATTTTTATATACATCCAGGCATTAGCCATGAGCGGTGAGAAATCATAATGTTCACAGAAATGGTAATTACAATCAGGAGGGAGGTCGTATGAAGTATTAAAATCAGGAATTTCGAAAGAAAACGGAACTTTGCTTCTGATTTCCTCCATGTTTAGCTTCTTTATTTTCTGTAATTCCTGTCTTAGCAGTACTTGCCTTTCTTCCCGGAAATCACAATCATCCCTTAAGCGCTTAAAATACGCATAAGCCTGACTAGCACAATAAGTTAGGAATTTTAGCTCTTTAGTCATTTATACCTCTGCTGCTAGTGTATCAAAAGTGTCCCGTTTTGCAACTATTATTTAGTTATAGGGCATTGTAACGTTAACCAAAAAGGAGGGCGTAATGGAATGCAAGGATAAGTTAACCAAATGCAAGAAGCTTGATGAGTGGCTTGGAGGGGTTTCCCTGGGAGAAAAGATCAAGAGTTTGGAATCTGGCAGGCTGCTTACTTGTACTAAATGCAACTTAACGGTTTTTGACAAAGATAAGCCAGAAGATCGGATCAGGCGTAGATGTGTTCAATCTGACCATGAACACGCGTTTGTTGAAAGCGATTACTACATTATCCTGAAAAGAGGTTTTTCCGGGATAGTCGATGTTGTTATGTATCGATTCGGAACACCAGAAGAAGCAATTATTAAGCATTTTAAAAACAAACGTTAACCACAGGGGGGGGGAATTATGAAAAGAGAGAAAATCGCAGTAGATAAAGTTAAGTTTGCGCCCTACAACCCAAGGAAAATTAAAAAAACAGAGTTTGAGAAACTCAAGAAAAGCATAGAAACATTTGGCTGCTATGAGCCGCTTATAGTTAATTCACAAACATGGAACGTAGTGGGTGGTAATCAAAGACTGCGCGCTTTGATTGAACTTGGCCACAAGGAGGCCGAAGTTGTCATTGTCGATCTTTCAATTGAGCGGGAGCAGCTTTTGAATCTCGCTTTAAATCGTATCCAGGGCGAGTTTGTTGAAGATCAGCTGGCAGCTTTATTAGAGGAATTGGGGAAAATGCCCGAAATTGACATTTCTCTCTCGGGTTTTGATCTACCTGAAATAAGCCAACTGCTAGATCAATTTCGAGAAATACCGGATGACGATAACTTCGATTTCGATAAAGAAGTTGATTCGATTATAGAGCCCGTAACCAAGAGAGGAGACCTTATTATTCTTGGCCCTCACCGAATCTTATGCGGTGATTCATCAAATCCAGAAGATTTGGAGCGGTTAATGAACGGAGAAAAGGCCGATATGGTGAATACCGACTATCCGTATAACGTGAACTATGGGGGCGGCGATAAACCGAATCCAAATACGCGACCAAAAAAATCCAAAAAGTGGCCACAGATTTACGCCGATAATATGCCGCAGGCAGAGTATGAAGTATGGATGAAAAAGGTGCTCTTAAATATTAAGCAGTGTATAAAACCGGGCGCAGCATTCTACATTTGGCAGGGCTTACGCCAAATCCCGCCCTTGTGTCAAAGTCTAATTGATCTTGATTTTCATGTTGCATGTTTCGTTGTTTGGTTAAAAGAATCAGCGGCAATAACGTACGCCGATTATTGCTATCGTACCGAGCAATGTTTGTACGGATGGCTTAAAGGGGCTCCGCATTATTGGGCAGGCAAACCAGGTGAAAGCAATGTGTGGGAGGTGCGTAGAGACCCTACGAAGACCTACGGACACCCAACGCAAAAACCTGTACAGTTGGCCCAGCGTGCCATTCAAAACAGCTCTAAGTCTAATGACATTGTTTTGGATGTCTTCCTTGGATCTGGCTCAGTTTTGCTCGGCGCGGTTATGACAGGTAGGCGTTGCTATGGCTGCGAAATTTCTGAGCAGTACACGGATGTCTTGGTGCGCAGGACCTTGAAATATATGAATAAGGATATAGTCTCTCCAGAGATTCGTAAAAAATACCTGCAGGAGGCCTAGTATGAGCGACTCTAACACAAACCCAGCTCAATCTTCAGTTCAAATTCTACAGGAAATAAATGCCGGGGTGCTCGATCCGACTACTCTTGATAAGCCGAGTCGTCAGCAGTGTATCGAGCTTCTCATTGCCGAAGGTTATACCCAGGCGCATATTTCTCAGGTCATGAAATGTAGCGAGAAAACCGTCTATCGCGATATGAAAGAAATTCAGGCGCGTAATGAGCTTTCACCAGGCGTGCCGTTTGCCAAACAGTTTATTGGCGATGTTTTTAAGAAAGCCATGAACCATCATAGTTTTCTTGTGCGTCAGGCTCGCGCTAAGGATGCCACAACAGGAGAAAAAATCCAGGCAGAATATGCTGCTTGGAGGGTTTTAAAAGAACTCGTAGAGAAGCTTCAGTCACTCGGGTACTTACCTTCGAGGCCGCAGGAGATTATCGGGGATATCTTTCACCATCTTGATGGCACAGGAGAAGAGTCGCTTGTGGAAATACAAAAAATGATCGTTGAGCTTGAAACAGTATCTCAAGAGCAGGGATCAGGAAATACGGAATTACTTTCAGAGATACAAAAGCTTAAAGCGCGTATTGAGAAAGTAGAAATTTCTTCCGAGGTGAAGAAAATTGTCGAAAAACAAAGAGAAGATAACCAACAAAAGGAGGATTCAAATGTTTGATCATCTTAAAAGTGATACTTATTCGCTCTTACGGAAAAGTTGCGAGCATTCGTTACTGTCGTTTGCAAAACTATTCTTATCGGAACATGTGAAATGTTCCGTTTCTGAGGCACATCGCAAGATTTATTCGCTCTTAGAGGAGGCAACGAGATTAAGGGGCCAGAAGATCGCAATTGCCGCACCGCGCGATTTCGGAAAGAGCACGCTTGTTACTTTAATTTACGTTGTGCATGCAATTGCGTTCAAGAAAGAGCAATTCATTGTGCTTCTATCGAATACAGCAGGCCAGGCAGTTCAGCTTTTGGAGCATATCAGAAGGGAGACTGTAGAAAACGATAAACTTATCGCGGCATTTCCAGAGGTTTTTAAGGAGAAGCCTCTTATTTGGCGACAAAACGAGATCGTGTTCCCTAACAATGTAAAGGTTATTGCGCTAGGAAGCGGACAACAGGTTAGAGGCCGAAGGCATGGAAGCGCGCGGCCTACACTTGTAGTCGGTGACGACCTTGAGAATGCGGAAAGCGCTCTTTCTTCGAAGTCACAAGAGCGGACCAAAGACTGGTTAAATAAGAGTGTGCTAAAGGTGGGCTCCACGACCACGAATTACCTTCTCCTAGGCAACCTTTATCATCCATGCTCGCTGCTATCCGAATACTTACAGCTACCTGGATGGACGCATGAGCGTTTCCGAGCCATTATTGATTGGCCCACCAATACAACTCTGTGGGAGGCTTGGCGCAATATCTATAATTTCCGGATTAAGCATAACGAGGAAAGCGGCCCTGAAGCAGCGCTTAAGTTTTACCAAGTCAATAAGGATGCTATGAACGAAGGCGTGAAGTTGCTTTGGCAGGAGCGGCACTCCCTTTATCAACTAATGGTTTTAAAGGAAGAGGATGAGGCAAGCTTCATGAGCGAGCTTCAAAATGAACCGTTTGATCCGCGTGATAGGGTCTTCAATTTAGAAGAGATGCATTTCTGGAGCGACAACTATAATTCTGTTGAAGAACTTTTGCATTATTTAGGCAGTAATGTGGAGTTTTACGGCGCCTGCGATCCTTCTCTGGGAAACCACTCCTTTAAAGGAGACTTTTCAGCCATTATTATCTTGGCGAAGGATAAACGCGACAATTGCCTCTACATTATCGAGGCGGATATCAAACGCAGACCGCTTGATGATCTATTGAATGATATTTTGTCGTATTATCGGAGGTTTAAGTTTGTGAAGTTTGCGGTGGAAGGCAATCAGTTTCAGGCAGCGCTAATCAAGATGCTTGAAGATAGGGCTAAGTCACAGGGGTTACACTTTAGTCCCGAGAAAGTAATAAATAGTACCGATAAAGTGAAGAGAATTCAGGGTCTCCAACCGCTCTCTAAAAATGGCACAATAAAGTTCAGCAAGGCCTTTCGCAGGCTTTTGGATGAGTGCATGTATTTTCCTCGGGGGCAGCACGATGACGGGCTTGATGCGCTCGAGATGGCTGTTCGCGCTGCTGAGGAGGAGTTAAGAGTAGTAACAGTAAAGATTCTCGGAGAAGATAGGGACAATGATTGGTATAGCGATTATCAGCGAAACTTCGGCTGGCCGCCGATATGTTAAAAGGAGCCGACAATGCAAAAGAATAAAGAATGTTGTATCTTATGGTATGTCGATAATGATAAAAAAACGTTTAATCCGGGGCTTATCCTTACGGAATATGCAACGGATCATGAGATAAGCGTATTAACAAGTAAGATGCAAGATGAGGGCAGGAGCGTCAATGTCTTTACCTCCCATGTCGTAGATTGTATTACGAAGTTGCCATCATTAGATCGAATGATTGGGGAACATCCCTGGGGCTATAAGTACGATCCGTTTCTGATTTGGTGAGCATACATCACCGAAACCCTTTGACAATTCAGGTGGTTATGATAAATTAATAACATAAGATGATTATAACCGTCCCGAGTTTGAAGGGATAAATCCCGGACGTTAAAAAAGAAAAACCTTCGTTGGGCCAGCACGCCCGGCGAAGGTTTTTTGTTGTGATTGAGGGATGAAAATATGCAATATCCATCATCTTTACAGTTTACTAAAGTTAAAGATGGAATAAAGGTTAGACGTATTAAGGATAGCAAATATAGTCCTGATATTTGGGCTATGAGTTATTTGTTGAATGAAGATGTTGCTCAGGGTTGCACAGTCAAAACTGTACATCTTGATGCAAAAGATCCCACGGAAATTCTCCGCTTGTATTTTCTGCCTAAAATCTTCTCCGGATTCACTTTTCTGCCAGATGTTACAAAGAAGGCAGAAGAGATCATTGTTAAAATCAAGAACAAAGAGTATGTTACTTATGAACACGACTACAAATTTAAAGATCGAGGAACAAAAGACAAGCAAGAGTCTTTGCTGGAAGAATATATTTTTAAGAACCTATCTCAATGTCTCTGTGGTGACTTTAATACAGATAGAATAGGCATCCGCCAGTTCCCTGCCAATTTCTTTAGCAGATCTGTAAAAGAATCTAATCGAGTAGGAGGGAAGTTTTGGGTTGATATACTAACAGTCAATAAGTTAAACCAGTTATCGGTAATAGAATTAAAGGCTGGCCATAACGTCCCCCTGGATCTATTTATTCAAGCTATCGACTATGGTATATTTGCCCATCTCTTTAAAGAACATATCGCAGATTATAAATTTATCAATAATAAGAATACCTTAGTTAATAAAGTAGCTGTTTATTTGGTGGCAGAAAGATTTCATCCAGCCATAGTCGGTGATAAGAAAACGCACGGTGTAATTTCACGACTAAAAGACAACAGGCTCTTTGACGTTCATCTTATACAGTTTGAGAAAGAGGGATGTGTAATGAAAGGCTCTAAAGAAATACTATGCGTTTAGTCATCCATCGCGGTACACAGGAAATCGGCGGAACGTGCGTTGAGTTAAGTACACTGAACAGTCGTATTCTCATAGATTTCGGCATCCCTCTCGTTGCCCCTGCCAAAGATAAACCGTTTGATACTAAACTTCTCAAAGATAAATCAATAGAAGATCTTCGGAAGCTACATGTGCTACCCGCCGTAGAAGGCCTTTATAAGCATGAATCTCCGGAGATAGACGGCATTTTGATATCTCATTCCCATCTAGATCATTATGGTCTGCTGAATTATGTGAATCAGGCTATTCCGATTTACTTAAGTAAGGGTGCAGAGGAGTTGGTGGATGTCTCAAACGTTTTTACCCCCAATAAAATAGGGACTATTAACAGCAAGATTGTTAATACAGGAAAGGTTTTTAAGATAGGGGATTTTGCTATAACGCCATATCTAGTGGATCATTCAGCATTTGATGCTTTAGCTTTTTTAATTAAAGCAGATGGCAAGAGCGTGTTCTACTCAGGTGATTTCAGGGGGCATGGTCGGAAAAGCATCTTGTTTAAACAGATGATTAATAACCCGGTCAAAGATGTTGATTGTCTGCTTATGGAAGGAACGATGATCGGTAGGGGAAAGCAGGCTTATGCTGATGAGCAAGCTGTAGAGAAGAGGATCACCCAGATTCTTAAAGAACACAACAACATTACTTTTATTTCCCTTTCGTCGCAGAATATAGACAGAATAGTCTCGGCTTATAGGGCCTGCTTAAAAACAGACAGTATTTTTGTCATAGATGCTTACACAGCCTTTGTACTTGAAAAATTAGAGAAGGTATCAAAAGGAATTCCTCAATACAATTGGAAGAATGTCAGAATTAAATTCTTTAATCATCATGTTAGCAGTCTTAAGAACGCTGGCTGCGATGATTTATTGAATAGATATTCAAAGAGGAAGATTGATATCGCAGAGATAAAGCGTGAGAGGAATAGGATACTTATGCTTGCCAGGGATAATTCGATTTTCCCGCTTCTTATTAATAAGATAGATGATGTCCGGGGCTCTCGAATCGTATATTCGATGTGGGAAGGCTACCTGACAGATAAGTTTAAAGAATACAGCGCTCAAAAAGGGCTTATTATCGAACAGGTGCATACAAGCGGACATGCTGATGTAGAGGATTTGAAAGCTTTCGCCAATGCACTAAAACCAGGGACATTAATACCCATTCATACTTTTCAAGCTAAGGATTACCTGAAGCTCTTTAACAATGTTAGAATTCTGAAAGAAGGGGAAGTTTTTGTCCTGTAAAAGCGGCATAAATTTTATTGACATACTGTAATAGAATGTATATAATTGTAAATGGTTTCAATTGTCTGTAGTAATAATTACAAGTGACGGTATGACCCACTGATTTTTATTGGAGGGTGTCATGGAGCGGGAAATACTATTAACAAAAGAAGCGGCAGATATTCTTCGAGTGAGTGAAGAGTATCTGCGGGAGCTTATCAGGGCAGGCCGAATAAAAGCCTACAAAGAGGGGCGTCGCGGGGGATATAGGATTACTCGCGATGCAATAAACAAGTATGTTAAGACTAAACATGACGAAGAAACCAGATTGAAAATTAATCGTTATTAGCATTCAAGAGGAATCCCATGTATCGATATCAAAATAATGCATTCCGAGTTCTAGGACTTACTCCGAATGCTTCCATGAAAGATATCATGCAACGTGTTAACGAGATAAAAGTTAAGGATTCTTTAGGGATGCAGGTTGCGTATGATTATGATTTTGCTTGGATGGGACCAATTGATCGCAGTGCGCAAAGCGCAATAAATGCATTACAGCGGCTTGAGAATCCCATCGCCAAACTGAAGGAAGAAATGACTTGGTTTTGGTTTGGTACAGACACGGATCATCAAGCAATTGATTGCTTAGTTAAAGGGAATAGGCAAGGCGCTCATGAATTATGGAAAGAAGTAGTCTCATCTAAGGGGCATGGAAACGGTTCGATTTCTGCTTTGATAAATCAGCTAATACTCGCACATAGCAGTGTGATTGGGAAAGAGATCCTCCTTCGATATGGAGACACAGCGGGCAAAGTTGTCGAAATGGCCAGGTGTCCTAAGTGTAATGTTAAATTTAAAGAAGGGTACACATTCTGTATAAAATGCGGTTTTAAACTTACCAAAGAAAAGTTGATGGTTGAGGAAAGAAAGAAGAACTTAGAGCTGACTGATGACCACTGGAAAAACTGGAGGTTTGTGCTATCAAGATTTTTAGCTTTGAATTCCTCAGATGCCTTTTGGAAAGAAATTTCTGAAAAGATTAAAACCAGTGGGGACCCAAGGCTGCTGAGCTTAAAAATTGACCAAGTGAAAGAAAGTTTTTCGAGAGATATTGTAAATGTAAATTTAACCTTTATTGTAAATGCACTTTTCGGCAAAGACTATGAGAGGGCAAAGCAGCACTCACAACTATTAAACGGAGCGTCTGTTTCACCAGAGATTTTGCGGGAAGGTTTTAATCGTATCCTGGCCTCTCGCATAGAATTACTTGGTAGATTATGCAAAACTACTTCTCAAAAAGCCTCAGAAATAAGCGAAAAGGATTCATTAGATGATCTATTGAAGATATATGAGTCCTTTAAAAAGGAGTGTGGAGAAGTTGCCAACGAATGCAATATCGTGGATATAAACTGTATGTCTGATTTTGCTTTATCCCGCGACAATATTGCGGAAGTATTAAGGAATATTTCGATAAAGATAAATAACAGTTTTAATGCTTACGATAAAGCATATTCCATTTTAGAGGAGTCGATTGCTTATACGGCTTCTACGTATCTAAAGAATGCTTATCAAAAAGATAGAGATGTTCTTAAGAATAATTTAGAAGAAGAGCAGTCGTTACAATATCAAGAAAAAATCGGCAATGAAATGCTAAAAATATCGCGTAATAGCATTTCTTTGGGAGGCACTGTTTTACAATGTAGCAATATTGACGCGATAAAATATGGCATTTTTGTCAGTTATACAAATGGTATTCCTACTGAGCGTTCCTATGCGATATGGTTAGCTAGTCAGAAGCGGGTAATCGAAATAGAATGCGCCCGAGGCCTTTTTCTTAGCAGCAAAATGCAGAAACGATTTAGTGAGATACTCGAAAAAATTTATAAAATTGTGCAAATTCCCCTTGCTTTAAAGGACATAACAGATTTTGAAGCGAATCGGCCGGTGGAAATTGGTGGTGTGATAATAGACCATAAAGGGTGGCATAATGATTTTTCCTATAATCCCATATCGAAAGGGGTTGTTTCTTTGGCAGCGAAAATATTCGGGACTGAAGATGCTGAATCAAAGGAAGCTAAAAAGAAATTTATGCCCTGGAGTGATTATAATGGCTACCTACATCACGAGGGTAAAATTATTATTTTTAGAAAAAATGAAAAGAAGGGTGGCAATGGCGATGAGTGGGTATCGTTTACTCTGAGAGACGTATGGAACGCAGTAAATTTAAGTATCCTTTTGGATTATTTACACAAGGATGGAAAGCTGTGGATGATAATCCATAAGACGGGTATTCAAGAATAATTATTTAAAGAGGTGATATATGCATAAATATGAGATTAAAGATGGATTCCCGAAAGGGATCAAAATGGCCCTTATTCCCCTCTCACAATTGGAGAGGTTGCTTGAGGAACATAGCGATGCGCATCTAAGCAAGGAAGATTTAGACATACGAGAACTTGTTTCTTCTTTGGCTATTGAAATGTGGAGACTGGAAAAAAGAATTGAACTGACAAAAGCTGATTTACTAAAAGACTCAGGAGCGAATGGAAACTCGGTTGCTGACCAGGTGCAACGCATGAAAGATGTTTTTAAGAAGCACGACATCGAAACTCATGAATACACAGGTATTTCTTATAATGACGGTCTATCGTTAAAGGTTCTTCATGTGGAAGAAATGGATGGTATTCCTGCTGGGAAGATGCAAGTTATAGAAACCGTCAAACCATCAGTTTATTTTAAGAGTCAAATTATTTTTCATGGTGAAGTTATTGTAGGAAAGTCTAAAGATTAATTGAAAAAGGAGCTTCATATGTCGAGAAGAACAATTGATTTTGGCATAGACTTAGGCACAACTAATTCCGAAATTGCCTATATGAAGAACGGTGAAGTAAAGGTTCTTAAAAATTATAAGCGGGAAGAGTTTACTCCATCTGTAGTTAGGATTGACGAAAAAGGCACCGTGATAGTTGGTAGAAAGGCCTATGAACGTCTTATTGATGATCCAGATAATACTGTTGGCGAATTTAAGAGATGGATGGGCACCCATCAGGTTAAGGAATTTAAATTAAGTGGTAAAAAGTTGACGCCAGATGAACTATCCGCCGAAGTCTTGAAGGATTTGAAAATAACTGCAAAGGCAAACTTGCCGCAAGATGAAGAGGTTGATTGTGCGGTAATTACAGTCCCATGCAATTTTGAAATAGTGCAATGTGAGGCAACCCAGAGGGCTGCAGTCTTGGCTGGTATCAAGTATGCTCCATTACTGCAGGAGCCAATTGCAGCTTCTGTTGCTTATGGTTTTCTTCAGAAAATGCCTAAAGGGTATTGGATTGTTTTTGACTTAGGAGGGGGCACGTTTGATGTCGCTTTGATGTCAGCTAAGGAGGGAAGATTAAGCGTTGTTGATCACTGCGGCGATAATTACTTGGGGGGCAAAGATTTTGATTGGAAAATTGTAGAAAATATAATTCATCCAGTTTTATCTAAACAGTTTGATCTTCCTAAACTGGGAAGGACTGAAGAATACAAGACTTTAAATGCAGTATTAAAAAGTGCCGCAGAAGAGGCCAAGATAGAACTCTCTGTGCGAGAACAGGCTAATATTGTTATTCACCCCTTGGAAACTATACGAGATAAGACAGGTAAAGTTATAGATATCTCGATCCCAATTAAGCAAGATCAATTTATTTCTTTAATTGAGGAATATGTTGAGAAAACTATAAAGTTATTTGGTCAGGTTTTAAAAAATCAAGGTTTAGCTTCCAGCGATATATCTCAGCTAATATTGGTAGGAGGCCCTACTCAAATACCTTATGTACGTAAAAGATTAAAAGATGTATTTAATATTTCTACGGATTACAAAATAGATCCCATAACTGTGGTCGCGCAAGGTGCAGCTGTTTTTGCCGCTTCCCAATTAATACCGGATGAATTCACTAAAAGAGATTACTCAAAGATGTTTGTTAAGCTTGCGTATAATCCGATGACTACAGATATCGATTCTTCTGTCGGGGGAAGATTTTTACCTGCAAAGAGCGAAGAAAAATTGCCAGATGGAATGCGTGTTCAAATTACCAGCACAAGTGGCGATTGGGAAAGCGGGATGGTTGAAGTGAAAGATGGTGCTTTTTTTACAACAATTAGCCTGCGAGAACACAAGGTAAATACCTTCAAATTATCTCTTTTTGATGGTTCCGGAAACAAAATTATTGTAGAACCAGATTCATTTTCTATAACTCAAGGCATATCGGTAGGTGAGCCACCTCTTATTCGCTCAATAGGAGTAGAGTTGGAGGGCAATGCGTTTAGTAGGCATGTTAGCAAGGGGGAATCTTTGCCGGCTAGAAGTAAGCCGATCACTTATTATACAACTCGTACGGCTCGCCCAGGCGAGGAGGCGGATGTATTAAATATACATGTTTGGGAAGGGGAGAGTGATATAGCGGATAGAAATAGATTTCTTGGAACGCTGGAAATCAAAGGCAGCCAGATAAAAAGAACGATCCCGGAGAATAGCGAGATTGAAATAATTATAAGTGTAGATCAGTCAAGAATGGTTTCTGCAGAAGCTTTTTGCCCGGTAGCAGATCAAAAATTTAACAAAATATTGGAGCAAATTAAATTGTCTCCTAAAATCGAACCAGTTCATATCGAGAAAGATTTACAGGGCGAAGAGAAAAGACTTAAGAAAATTGAAGCAGATATTCAAGCAGCAGATGACAAAGCTATTAAACAACAATTGCAGGAGGCAAGAATCAGAGAAGAAATTGGAGAAATAAAAGGCGATATTGAGGCCGCTAAGGGTGGCGATCCTGACGCTGTCGAGAAAGCTGATCGGCGCCTTAAGGAATTCAGGCAGAAGATAGACTCAATTGAGTATTTAGCCAATTGGCCAGTTACTCTGAAGGAATATAACGACGTGCTGTCTGATTGCGAAGAGATTGTTAATAGCTATGGTGGTGATGAAGAAAAAGAACAGATAGCGGCTATCAAGGCGGAAGCAGAGAAGGCCGTGGCTAATAAAGATACCAAGCGTTTAAAAAAGATTATTGAGGAAATAATGAGTGTTAGATGGACAGTTCTATTTAGACAGCCTGGTTTTTGGGTAGGAGCTTTCCAGGAAATAAAGAAGAATCCAAAAGGTTTTCGTAATCAAGCCAGAGCTGAAGAATTACTTGAAGAGGGAAGCATGGCTTTACAGCGGCAAGACCTTGATTCCTTAAAAAGCGTTATGATAGAGCTATGGAGTTTGTTGCCGGCAGAACAGCAAGATAAGATCGGCGAAAGGGTAAGCGATGCAGGCATAAGAAAGTTATGATTAATAAGAAAATATTGTTTCCAAAGCATACAAAGATTCGCGACACTTACACCATAGATAGTTTTTTGGGAGAAGGGGCTTTTGGAGCTGTTTATAAGGCTAGACACAGATATCTGGGTATACAGGCGCTTAAGATTTTTCATCCAGGGAGTATACCAAAACAACAAGAACCCGAACTATTTAATGAAGCATTTATTTTGTCAAAATTGACGCATGAAAATATTGTGCGAGTGTATGAAGCAAATACTTTCGAATTAGACGGTAATAGATTTTGTTATATCGCTATGGAGTTTGTGCAAGGGGGTACGCTTGCTGGATATTTAGAGCAAGAAGTGCGTATTCCAATAGATGTGGCAATAGAAATTCAAAAAGACATATGTCTTGGCCTCGGAGAACTACATAGGGCTGAACCACCACTCGTTCATAGAGATGTTAAACCGCAAAACGTGATGTTAAGCATCAAAAACAAAAATATCAGTGCTAAAGTTTCTGATTTCGGCTTAGCTAAGCACGTTGATCCGGTTACAAGAGTTACTGAGGCTGCGGGGACGCTGGCATATTTGCCCCCAGAAGGGTTTTGGGATTATGAAACTCCAGCAAGTGATATTTTTTCAGCTGGCATAATATTTTATATCATGCTAACAGGAGTGCCTCCTTTTAAGATGTCTACGGGATACAGAACGACAAAAAAAACAGAATTTCAAGCTGCCCTGAAAGCCTCGCGAAATACTAAGCCTCAACCGCCATCGAAATATAACATAGATTTGCAAGGGGAATTGAATGATATCGTTCTTAAATCACTAGAACCCGATATAAGAAATCGATATAAAAATGCGCGAGAATTTTATGTCGCTATTGATGAGTATCAAAAAAAGAGATTTCAGCCCCAGGAAGACTCGATAAACAAGGCATTGAGTTTAGGGAAACAATATAAAACTCTTAGCGAAGCAATTAAATTACTTGAGACTGCTATAACTCAATACCCAAAGGACAAACAAAACAATATTAGAGAAAAATATAAGCAGATATTAGATAACTGGAGAAAAGGAGTGATAATGTGACCAAGCTTGTTTCTGCTATCGTAATATCGGGGCCATTGAAGGGGCATAAGTACATAGTAAAATCAGATTCAAAAATTTTGATAGGCCGTGGCGACGAGGCCAATATTAGAATTGGCTATGATGACTATTGTTCGAGAAAGCATGCCCTGTTGTATTGGGAGGGGAATGCATGTTTTATTGAAGATCTCAATAGTACGAATGGCACGTTCATAAATGCAAATCGGATTACAGGAAAAGTAGAATTACACAATGGAGATTTAGTGGGGTTGGGAGGAACTGAACTAGCGATTAAGATAGAGGATGCACCTAAAGGAGAACAATCTTCTTCGGGAGATGACATAACTTATGAAGACTAACGTGAAGCAAGGGTTTGCATATGCTTGATAAGAAGATTAGGGAAGAGTTAGAGAATAAGTATAAAACTTTAGAGACCGATGAACTCATTTTAATCGCATCAGCTAATGAAGATGAATATGAGGCAGAGACAATTGCCTTGGCGAAAGCAGAATTAAAAAGGCGCGGCGTTCCCGAGAATGGAGCCGCCCAGATCTCCATATCCCAAAATCCTGAAGTGTTCGATTCATTTTCAAAGAGCTCTACAGCAAAAACGAAAAAATGTTCTTTTTGTCAAAAGGATATTCCGGAAAGCTCAAATTTTTGTGGGTATTGTGGGCAAGGAATTGTCTTGGAATCAAGAGAGACGAGTAAGGAACCGTCTGCAAAAAAGGAAAGCATTCCCAGCCCTCAGGCAACAGAGAAAGAGCCAAAATCGGTTAGACCATGGGTTAGGTTTTGGGCACGTCAGTTTGATTACGCTACTTTTGCATTAGTTTTCGCTTTCGCCTCTGTTTTTATATATCCAGAAATTCTGAAAATGCAGCAGATAGGCTTTAGTCTATTGATAGCTTTCCTTTGGGCTTTTGTCGAACCTTTTTTATTGTCGACATGGGGCACTACTCCTGGGAAATGGTTCTGTAGGGTTTTTGTACGAGACGCAAACGACAAGAAATTAACTTATTCGGTAGCATTGGGGCGAAGTATCAATGTTTGGGTTCGTGGAGTCGGCTTCGGAATTCCAATTGTGAGCACAATAACTGGAATAGTTGCGTATAACAAGCTTACGGCTAACGGGCAAACGACTTGGGATGCAGAAGGGGGTTTTAAAGTAACTCATCGGAAGATAGGTGTGATTCGGACAATTATCTTTATCGTGCTTATTGCTGGCTATTATATATTGACATACGGTTCGGGCAATGAATAGGTCGTAACGGGTTGATATTGTAATATGAAAAACTCAAATTCACTTCGCTTTCAGACCGCCTTAGCAGTGACTCTTAAGATACATGCAGGGCAAAAGCGTAAAGGAGACAACGCTACTCCGTACGCTGTTCACCCCATATCAGTCGCTTTGCTGCTTATGCATTATTTGTGTAGTGAAGATGTAGCTATTGCTGGATTATTGCATGATGCTCTTGAAGATACCGATTTCAGCCCGCAGCAAATTAAGAAAAGGTTTGGAGTGAAAGTTCTGAAACTAGTACAAGAGGTTTCTGATAAGCGTCCCAATGATCCATGGGGCGTGAGGAAAGTTGCTTATCTGAAGCATTTGAGGAGCGCAAGTAAGGACGCATGCCTTATTGCCTGTGCCGATAAAATTAATAACTTAACGTCTATGATGGAAGCTTATAGAAAACAAGGCAACTCTTTGTGGAAACGTTTTAATGCTTCCAAGGAAGATAAGCTCGCGTTTTATGAAAGTGTTTATATGGAATCTCGCAAAAGATTTAAGCATCCCTTGATCGAAGAACTAGGAATGACGTTAAGAAGAGCTGGCTCAGTCTTAAAGTAATTAATCTAGTTTTACTCCCCGCATGACGAAGATATTAAGAATTGCATTATTTGTATCACTCATTTTTTTGTCCATTCCCATATCGTATGCTTATGAAAATGTAATATATATTTGGCAGCGTAATTGGGATAAGAATCTGGATGATGCTATTAGCATCATCCAGCAAAAGACAGGTTATTTTACGGTATTATGCGGGGATCTTAAATTTGAAGGAAAAAGGCCCACCGTAAGCTTAGTGGATATCAAATGGCCCTATCTTACTCAAACAGAAACTAGCGCTACGTTAGCCTTCCGTATCACTGCCCAAGCTGGTAAATTATTCGCAACTGACGCAATTTATTCAATTGCCGATTCTATAAAGGACGCTATAGGCAGTACAATCAAATCTGCTCCAAAAGATGAAGTAGTGGGTGTTCAGTTTGATTATGACTGTCCTACCTCAAAGCTTAAGGATTATGCTAGGTTCGTTAAGATTATGAGAGAGCGTCTTCAGTCGTTGAAAGATAAACAATCGGAGTTAAATATTTCAATTACGGCGTTACCTACTTGGCTACAAAGCAATGACTTTAAGGAGTTAATTGAGGCTACCGACTATTATGTTTTACAACTGCATTCTTTTGATTTACCTAAAAATGCCGATCAGGCAAGGAAGATTTTTCCAGCTGGTAAAGCGCAGTCCTATACAGAAGAAGCCTCTAATCTAAAGCGCCCATATTATATTTCATTGCCTACCTATGGGTATGAAGTAGCTTTTACAAAAGACGGTGATTTCATAGGCCTGCGAGCTGAAAATATGCCAGTATCATGGAGCCAGGATGTGGAGCATAACGTGGTTATGACTAACCCAAAAGATATCCTCGCATTTATTCAAGGGATAGAAAAGACTAAGCCCAAAAATCTTTTAGGATTCTATTGGTTTAGGATCCCATTAAAATCTGACGAATTCAACTGGGATATTAAAACGCTTGAGTCTGTTTTATCTGGCAAAAAACCAAGCGTTAATCTTAAGCTCGATTTAGTAAACTCGAAAGATGGTCTTTGCGAAGTCTACCTCGTAAACTCTGGAGAGCAGAATATATTTGGAGATGTTAATTTTAATATCAGTTGGCTGGGAGAAGAGCAGCCTCTTTATGATTTGATGGGGAAGTTCCACGAGGTAAAGATAGAAAAGGGGATAAAGATCTCTGGCTCGGCTCCTTATGTTGGACAAAAAATACTTGTTGGTTGGTTCAGGAGTTTTGATAAGACAAAAAATATAAATTTAAAGATTAGCGAGGTAAATTTTGATGAAGATATTTAGACTGACAATGGGAGCGATTATAGTATGTATGTTTGCAAGCTATTCTTATGCTTGTGGGCCAGAATTTGATTCAGCATACCTGGTTCGTGCTTCAAAAGAGGAATTTTTAGCTATCCCTGAAGGGAATTTTTTATTCGAGCTCTCCCTCATAGCAGGGAAGAAGGTGGGGTTTGATAGGGCTGTCCCCGCATCTTTAGACAAGGGTAAAGATTCTACGGTCGATGCTGATGTTAAAGACCTAGAGAACGCACTTGGGAGTTTAAGTCTGAATAAAGAAGATAAACAAAAAGCAATAGCTTCATACGCAGCTATTCGTTCAGAAATATTAAATTATCTAAAGACTAATTCTGTTGAAAATTCTTCTCTTTGGTATGGGGGACGGTTTCGTTCGCATGAGGCCAAGGATGATTCAGATGCCATCACTGGCCCGTATGCGCCAAAGCGCCTGGAGAATACCCCAAAGTTTTCTACAGATCTTAAATTTTCGAAATCTATCCCAAAGGAGTTTGTTTTATATACTCAAGGCGCCATTGCGTATCACAATAATAAATTTGAAGTGGCAATCGGTAAGTGGAAAGAACTTCTCGCGTTACAGAAAGACAAGAGGCGATTTAAAAGCGCATGGGCTAGTTTTATGATTGGGAAGTCTTATTTATCTATACGCAAACAAAAAGAAGCACTTCCGTATTTTGAGTTAACGCGTAAGTTAGCTTCTGAAGGATTTAAGGATTCGCTAAATCTTTCACAAGAAAGCTATGGCTGGCAAGCTTTGGCAGAGTATGAACTCAAAGATTATGTTCCATGTCTTAGACATTATTTAAGCGCTCTCGATGTTAATTCTCTGAATCGCGTATGTAGCAAAATCTTTGAGCTTGACGACTCTGTACTTGAACGAGTGGTAAAAGATGATATGGCGCGTAAGGTTATTATAGGGTGGGTGGTTTCAAGGCCGACAAAGTATGGTAAATCGTTCTGGCTAGCTCCTGATGAAGAAGAGCCAGCAAAAGATATATATTTAAAGCTTCTAAAAGCTATTGAAAAACTACAGCCAAAAGTAGTAATTGAGAATGCAGATAGAATAGCTTGGATTTATTACACTAAAGGGGATGTGGATAAGGCTAGGAAGTGGCTCAAGCTTTCTAAGGAAGAATCGGCGCTTTCTAAGTTTATAGCTATTAAAATTATGCTGAGGGATGGAAAGATTAATGAGGCGATAGATGGTCTACATAAGCTTATGCCCCTTTTTGAGAAGAGCCCCGAACGAGAAGTATTCTTTGAAAATGATGTGGTCCGCGAAATAAACACTGATATAGGTGTCTTAAAGCTTGGCCGTAAGGAGTATCTTATGGCTTTTAACGTTCTACTTAAGGGCAAATATTGGGAGGATATCGCTTATGTGGCAGAAAAGGTTCTGACCTCAAGCGAATTGGAAGATTACTTAAAGCAACACGCTAAAGACGTAGAAATGAACAATCCCTGGGAAGTATATAATGGCTATTATATTGATATGCAGTTTTATTTTGAGAAACGCCCAGATGTTGAATGGCAAAAGGACTGGGAATCTGGTTTAAGAAAAGACACAGTTCATCAGGCGCTTACGTATTTATTGGCAAGAAGATTTGCAAGAGAAGAAAATTGGAATAAAGCTATTGAATATATGCCTACGTCAGTTGAAATCTGGTGGAATACATCCAGGCCAAGCGGGGAGGGTTATTTAATTTGGGAACAAAAGACTGAAAATATTAATCTTCGAGAGAAGCTTAAGGTTTTCATTAGCTTACTTAATAAGGCGAAAGATAATAGTTTATCAAATCAAGAGCGCGCCAAATGCTACTATGAGTCCGGGCTTATACTGAGAAAGTATGGCATGGAATTAATGGGAACGGAACTAGATCCCGATGGTTTTGTAAATAGGGGTGGCTTTATGTATTACGACTCATTAGAGACTAGATTTTCTATTATGCCTGAAGAATTAGGGAAGGATTACGAAGATTGGAATAAAGAGTATTTTGAAAGGCTCAAAAATAGAAGGAAAGCCATAGAAAAGAATAGAGATTTTTTTACAGGGTCAGAAGATGAGGAAAAGCGCGTTCTTACATCATTGCCTGAACCGCTTCGAAGATTCCATTATAGATATAAGGCTGCCGATCTGATGTGGAAGGGCGCGCAATTATTGCCAGATAACGAGGAACTAAAAGCCAAAGCTTTATGCAGGGGTGGAACGTATCTTAAGGTTAGAGACCCCAAGACGGCTGATAAATTCTATAAAGCGCTGGTCAAAACATGTGGACAAACAGAGCTTGGCAAGGAAGCGGCTAAGCTTAAATGGTTCCCGAAGATGAAAGAAGACTAGCATGGTAAAACGCACGCTTATTCCAATATTAATGATATTACTTTCGGTTTCGTTTGCAATAGCAAAAGACGAGACAGTTGGGGAAATCAGTAAAGTCTTTGCCAAGGATAGAAATATTTATATTGTAGATAATGGCAAGGCAACACAGGTGACATCATCTGGTCGTGATGAATATCCCGCATTGCATCCGAAGGGTGAATGGATTTACTTTGTTAGAGCCACGCCAGGTAATTGGGTGGGAGAGAAGTATTATCCGGCAAAAGATGAAGTAATAAAAGACGGGATACTCCATGGAGAGCTATGGCGTATTCGGAAAGATGGAACGCAAGCTAAGCTTTTATTTCGTAATGATCGCTGTGCTATTGATGGGCCAGATCCTGATTACGCTGTTGCCTCTATCTATAATATCCAGTTTTCACCCGATGGAGATAAGGTTTATTTTGAGACACCGAATTGGGTAACTTCTGCCGCTTTACACGTTATGAAACCGGATGGTTCCGGAGAAAAATTGCTAGGTGCGGGCAATGATACCAAGATTATTTTATCAGCTAGGACCTTTGAAGATCGGGAGCATAGCTACGAAGGATATATTGTTACAGCTCAGCATAGATACTTTTTTTATGGCGGTTCTTACGATTGGTACTATTTGTTCACTCCGGACATGAAAAAGGAAGTCGCACCCTTAGGAGATGATCCGGCTTATTTTACAGAAGTCGGTGATATAAAATATACAGATCATAGCGAGAAAACGATGGAAAGAAGCGAGAAGCTTAATGTCAAAAATTGATTTTCATAAAAAAAGTGAAGAAATTCGAGATGCGATTATAAATAGGGTGAAAGACTTTAACCGTATTTATAGAAGCGGTCCGGATCTTTATTTTTACAAAAGAGTGCTAGACCTTAATAAGCAAGCAGATAGCCTAAGCAAGTTTATAAACAATGACTATAATCTTGAGATTGTCTATGCCACCTTGGTGTCATGGGATATGAACTCTCGCGGTGCCAAGATGAAATATTTTGATGATTTTAAAGAAAATATATTACAACTATCTAGTAAGCTTGAAAAATTATGGAAGAAACGCTTGGAGGAAGTAAGCGATTTTGATGCCATGCTAAACGTGGTAAGCGATGTGTATGATAGATTACATGTAATGAAGACAGGCGGAAAGTTAGTGTCTAATTCAAAATTACTTCATTTTATATTTCCTCATCTTCTTATGCCTATGGACAGGAGTAATACCCTAGTGTATTTCTATAAATACACTAACGAGTCAAAAAAACAATATCTGGATATACTAAGATGGTCGTATAGTATGGCAAAAGATAGTAGCATTGAATGGGGCAAGCGCTTAGATGATCAGTGGAATTCTACCATACCAAAGATATTGGATAATGCGGTTATTATTAAGAATAATAAATCTGTAAAGGAATTATGAGAGATCCGCACCAAAATATATTCTATTATTACAGAGGTCCTTCTAAGAAGAACCAAGACACTTTGTTTGATATCCAGGTAGAAGATAATACTACAAAGAGCCTCATAAATATCTTGGAGATATGTCACGATATTGGCTTTGATGAATTACTGAATTCATTTCTCCGGCAGATTGATGCTCCGAAGCGTCCCGTGGTAGGTTTTAAGCTCCAGAAGGGGCTAGAGAGAAGCAGGCCCGATGCAATAATTAACCTTTCTGATTATGCAGTACACATTGAATCTAAGGTTGCAGCAGCCTTAAACCTTGATCAGATTAAGCGCCACTTAAAAGACATCGGCTCCCAAGATAAATTAGTCGTAATAACCAATAATTGTGATGATAGTGAAGCCTTAAGCAGCATAGATGATCCAAGAGTAATTTATCTCCGCTGGGCCGATCTCCATCGGATATGCTTACAAACACTCTCTACAATTAAGGGTGATAAGAAAAGTTCGCCCATAGCTCATCTGATAGAACAATTTCTAGATTATTTGGAGGTGATTGTGATGACAGATTTTAGTGGTTTTAGAGATGCGGATTTTGATTTCTGGGTAGACCCTAATCCCAATTATGTGCCTATCCTGAAAAAGAAACTTGAAGCCTTTGCAAATATAATAAAAGCAAATCTGCCAAGTGCTATCGCCAACGAGTATGCATTTATTAAAGCAGGCAACGTCTCTCGGAATGTAAAAGATGACCGTTTTGCCTGGGTAGCTATTAAGAGACCAAAGAATAATAAGGATATATTTAATCAATGCAACTTTACTATAGAAGTTTCTAAGGGCAGCCTTGATATTAATACGGTAATCCGTAATGGTCGCACTAGCCAGAAATCAACATCCATCGGCGTGTTTTACAATAAGCTCATTAATAATCCTGAGAAATTTCTAGATATTCTTAGAAATATTAAGCTGGACGCAAGGATGGTTATCTCAAAGAGATTGCCTAAGACAGGCGAACGCATTATGCCTGGCAATGAAAGATGGGTACAGTTCTTCGATATGAAGCTCAAGGATATATCAAGCAAATCCGATATTGATTATTTGCGTAAAGTCTTAGAGAAAGCTGATGCAAAGCCATCATCTCCTGGTGTGCATGTTAGATACTCCATTGATAGGGGAGAGAAGATCTTGGGCGAACCGGATCGTTTGCAAGAAGAGATTATTAAAACCATCACGCTTTTTAGACCGATATTAAAATATTTAGAGGATTGAAGAAGAGGGGCATATGAAATGGGCGCTCGTTGATGAACAACGCCAAGAAGCTCAACCCGATCTCTCTGGCATCTGTCCGGCTTGCAAAAGTCAAATGATTGCAAAGTGCGGAGATGTCAGGGTGCATCATTGGGCTCATCGCGGAAGGCGCGAGTGTGACAGATGGTGGGAGAGCGAGACTGAATGGCACCGAAGTTGGAAAAACAAATTTCCTTCTAATTGGCAGGAGGTTGTTCATCCCGCCGAAAACGGTGAGTGGCATATAGCTGATGTGAAGACCGATCAAGGGTGGGTGCTGGAGTTCCAGCATTCCAAAATTCACCCCGATGAACGCAAGGCTCGTGAAGCCTTTTACCAAAGGTTAGTTTGGGTTGTTGATGGCACGAGAAGAAAGAGAGACAAGCCGCAGTTTCTCGATGCATTGCAGCGGGAGCCTGAAGATACAAGTTTATTTAGAATAATTCCAGAGTGCGCCTTATTAAGAGATTGGACTGGTAGCACAGCACCGGTTTTATTTGATTTTTTAGGGGGCGACAAACAGGAGGACGCACAACTCTGGTGTCTTTTTCGCATTATAAAAGGTATGGCATACGTTGGGCAGTTGTCGGGAAGTGATTTCATCAGCTATCACAGCCCAGAAGAGAAAAGAAATAATCGAGATTTTTCAGGATTTTGGCGAGATATTAACTCAAAAATAGAAGGAATCATTTATAGAAAAGAATTTTATCAATCCCGTCAGACTTTTGATCCGCTTGCGGCCATGCTACAACGCCAAGGACAACCGCGAAGGATGCGGAGACTTTAAAAAAGTGAAGAGGTTACTATTTTGTGAAAATAGTATGTGTTTCCTGTAGAAAAGAGCTTGGCTTAAAAGACCCCTACGACGATCCTTCCGAAGTGTCCGCTAAATGTCCCGATTGCTTTACTAAAGAAAAGCAGGAGAAAGAGCGTCTTGCTCGCGAACTTGAAACCGTGGGCAAAGACGGAATCATTAACTTAGAAGGTGGCTTCAAGGGAAAGATTACGACCGCAGGAAAAGAAACCAAGCAATTTCATCTATTTGAGATCAATGTTGATGGCAAGGATTTCTTTTGCCATAAAGACGTCAGAGAGCACTTTCTTAAATACTTAGATAACATTCATGATGAAGCGGTCGATATAACCATGCTTCATTCGATAACGTGCTCTTTTGAGCGGCCTACACGAAAGCGGAAGGGACAGAAGGGGGAGCCGCCTAAGTCAGAGAAATCTGATTCAGTTCAGCATAACTGCACAATAAGAGTACCCAAGCATTATGCTAGAGCGATCTTTGATGACAAGGCTGAGCGTTGCCAGATGTTGACCGAGCTTTTGGCTGAGGCATCGCTGAAAACGTGGAGAGAGGAACAGCTAAAAGCGAAGGAAGAAATGGCTGATTCCTTATCGATGTCCGGTATATCGAACCAGACATCGTCCAACTCTTTAACGTCAAAAGAGTTAGGCGATCCTGAGACAAAAATGACCGGACAAAACGGACAAAAAACACGAGGGAAAGCCTCTCGGTAAGCCCGAATTTCGTTGCCAATCCCTATATTTGGGCTATAATAAGGACCTGTATTTAGAGAGAGGTTCTCTTGGGTGACACAACACTGGGACCCCATTTATCCTATCTCGTTGCACTGCAATGAGTTGCAACTAGTCCTCGACGGAGAACATCTGTCGAGGACTTTTTATCTGTCGATGTCCCTAGGAGATGGGGCAATAATATATTTTTGTATCGACGGATAATGTGCAAAAAATAATTCTGTAAATAATATAGGCAATCATATAGGTAATTCTCCGTCGGAAAAGCCGAATTCCTATCTTATAAACAGGCGCGTATATACAGGCATTTTGGCGGATATTTCGCATTCATACGTATGGTAATATTGTCTGTATATAAAACCATAGGACACTCCCCGGGCAATTTACAAATAGAAATTATTTTTTATTGACAAATGATACTAATATGGTATCATTATATCTGTTAATACAGGAGCCATTGTGAAATTACTGACACGTGACACCGATTATGCGGTAAGGGCATTACTGGTGATGGCAGCCAGGAAATCCATGGTTGCTGTTTCCGATCTGGTTATAGAGTTAAAGATTCCTCGGCCTTTTTTGCGGCGCATTCTGCAGCGGTTGACTAAGGCAGATGTATTAGAGTCACTGAAAGGCAAAGGAGGCGGGTTTGTTCTTAAACGCGAACCTGCCAAAATCAGTCTGGTTGATCTTATGACTGTTTTTCAAGGGCCGGTACAGCTGAATGAATGTTTATTCAAGAAAAGGGTCTGTCCTAACAGAAATTCCTGCCCTTTACGCGCTGAAATTAGTGTAATAGAGGATTTTGCTTTAACAAAGCTGCGTTCTATAACGATAGCCAAGCTTTTGCGTAAGTAGGAGGACGTATGGGGATCGCTCCCGAATGCCCAGGCCAGGATAGGCGTAATATAAAAGTCGAGAATGTAACCTGCGTTAATTGCGGGTATCAGGTTGAGATGTTCTCGGATGAGATGAATGTCCGTTGCCCTAAGTGTAAAGAACAGGTTTGCAGGCAGCGGCTGCCTTCGTGCGTGGATTGGTGCGCTCATGCCAGGGAGTGTGTCGGAGAGCAGCGGTGGAAACAATTAAAGGGAGGGCAGGGCGGTGGCGAAAAGAAAGATCATTAAGATCGATGAAGCTAAATGTAATGGCTGCGGATTATGTATTCCAAACTGCCGCGAAGGCGCGATCAAGATCATTGACGGCAAGGCAAGATTGATCGGGGATGTTTTATGCGACGGGTTAGGCGCCTGTCTGGGGCATTGTCCCCAGGGAGCGATTACGATGGAGGAGCGCGAGGCTGCCGCGTTCGATGAGGCGGCGGTTCGGGCGCATGTCACAGAGAAAAAGGCTTCTTGCGGATGCCCGGGCGCTAAGGTGATGGATTTTCGCACGGGAAAGCCTGGCGTGGCGGCAGGCGCGCGCACACATCAGGAGTCGCAGTTACGCCAGTGGCCTGTACAGTTGAGGCTTGTGCCTGCGCAGGCGCCGTATCTTAACGGGAGCGATCTTTTGATCTGCGCTGACTGTGTGCCTTTTGCCTGTGCCGATTTTCACAACAGGTTCCTTCAGGGAAAAGTACTTTTGGTAGCTTGCCCCAAGCTCGACGATCCCCAGGCGTATAAAGAAAAACTCAATCAGATAATCGCGCAGAACGATTTCAAATCGATAGTCTATGCGCGTATGGAGGTGCCCTGTTGCGCTGGGTTGGTCAATGTGATCAAGCAGGCTTTAGCCGATAACGGAAAAACGGGAATTCCGTTTCGCGAAGAAATCATCAGCATACAAGGAGGATAATAATGTTTTGTTATCAATGTGAACAGACGGCAGGTGGTACAGGGTGCACGAAAGCAGGAGTGTGCGGCAAAAGTGAGGATATTCAAAGCCTTCAGGATACCCTGTTATTCGGGTTGAAAGGGATTGCCGCTTATGCTTATCATGCCCGGCAGCTGGGTGCGCGGGATGAAGAGGTGGACGCGTTTATGCACGAGGCGTTGTTTGAAACGATTACCAATGTCAGTTTTGATCTGGATCAGTATCTGGCCATGGTGCTCAAGTGCGGACAGATCAATCTTAAGGTAATGGAGCTCTTGGATAAAGCCAATACCGGCAGGTTTGGAAATCCAGTTCCGACTGAAGTCGAAACAGGCACCAAAGCCGGACCAGGGATCCTGATAACCGGCCATGATCTTCTTGATCTGTATGAACTTTTGAAACAGACAGAAGGAACCGGTGTAAATGTTTATACTCATGGCGAGATGCTGCCTGCGCATGGCTATCCCGAACTTAAGAAATTCAAGCATTTGGCCGGTAACTATGGCGGGGCCTGGCAGGAGCAGAAGAAAGAGTTTCTTTCATTCAGCGGACCGGTGCTGGCAACGACGAACTGCGTTTTGATCCCGCCGCCGAATACTTATCTTGACCGTTTATATACCATTGGCACTCCCGGGATCCCGGGAGCGAAACACTTGGTTAAACGCGATTTCAGCCAGTTGATCGCGCAGGCTAAAGCTTTGCCTCCGTTGCCTGAAGCTCCGGGTAAGAAGATCATGACCGGGTTCCATCATACGGCTATATTGGGCATTGCGGATAAGATCGTCGCCGCGGTCAAGGCCGGTAAGATCAAACGCTTCTTCCTGATCGGCGGTTGTGACGGCGCCAAGCCGGGCAGGAATTATTTCACGGAACTCGCCCAGAAAGTCCCCCAGGATTGCGTTATTCTTACGGTGGCTTGCGGTAAATATCGTTTCAATAAGCTTGACTTCGGAGCGATCGACGGAATCCCCCGGCTGATTGACGTCGGACAGTGCAATAACGCGTATTCTGCCATCCAGGTAGCGCTTGCTTTGGCTCAAGTATTTAAGTGCGGGGTGAATGAATTGCCGTTGTCTATCGTGTTATCGTGGTTCGAGCAGAAGGCTGTGGCGATCCTGCTGACATTGTTTGCTCTCGATGTTAAAGGGATCCGGATCGGCCCGATGCCGCCGGCCTTTGTGTCAGCGAATGTGCTCAAAGTCCTCCAGGACAAGTTCGATCTTAAACTGATTTCAACGCCTGACCAGGATTTGGCGGCTATGCTGCAGGGGAGGGGAAAATGATCAATGTGCTCGAGAATATCCCGTTTCAGGAACAAAAGATGGGAAGCAGGAAACTCGTAGATGAGAAGTATCTTTTGCTGATGCAGGCGGCTTTGAGGCCGGGTCAGAGCGTACCAGCGCACAATGCGAATTCTAACGTTCATATACTTGTTGTCAGGGGTGAAGTAGTCCTTAACTTGAACGGGACAGAACAGCGCGCTCAGGAAGGAGCATTAATTCCAGTTCCCTATAAAACCGCGATGAATATAACGAACCGCTCTGATAAAGACGCCAGCTTCTTGATCATTAAAACCCCGAATCCAACTGAGATGTCCGGGGCGTAAACCTGTAAACAAGCGATATTGAATTATTCTTGTGCTGGAAAAGAGTGGAGAGGTGGCCAATTGCGCCCCGGGGCTAGACCTATGCAAAGTTCGATCCTCTCTCCGAACCCCAATTATCCTATCTCATTGCAGCGCAATGACATAGGACACATCTCCGACGGAGAATATCTGTCGGAGATGTTTTATGTAGCGCTGTCCCTAGGAGTTGGGGCAATAATTTCTTTTGGTATCTACGCATCCTTCGCAATAAGAGATCTTCTCTATATAAAAGGCGATAATATAGGTCATCTTCCGTCGGGAAAGCCGATTTCCTATATCATATAATGCTCGCTATATAATGAGATTCTTGCGCATATTCTGTAATCATATACATCGAAATATTTTCATTATATAGACTCGTAGGAAATTCCCCGGATATTAAAGGAGAGGCAGTCATATCAGCAGATGGGAGCGACCTATATGTAGTTCGATTCCCTTTGGGTACCCCAATCATCCTATCTCATTGCAGTGCAATTAGATGCACAAAGTCCCCGACGGAGAAGATCTGTCGGGGATTTTTTATCCGTCGATGTTCCTAGGGCTTGGGGCAATAATTTCTTCTGATATCTGCGCATAATACCAGATAGAGCCTCCAGTATATAAGAGAGGCTTTTACATAGGTCAATCTCCGCCGGAAAAGCCGAATTCCTATCTTATATAATGGCGGCTATATAATGAGATTTTGCGCACATTTAGCGAGTATACTGCTCTGAAATTTTTCATTATATAAAACCATAGGATACTCCCCGGGGATTTAGGGCGGAGGCAGTTAGGCGTGGAAGGATAATGCCATTATTATCGTCGCTGGAGATTTTTATAAGTAGTGTTTTAAAATAGAATTGCTATAATATTGTATGAAAGTTGAATCTTATATAATTATTAAGAGAAAAACAGGGAAAATCTGATTATGCCATTTGAAATTATTTTATTATGGGTTGCGGTTTTAATGTTTGCGAGCGTTGTTTCAAGCAAGCTCTCAGATAAATTCGCCTTCCCTGTTTTATTAGTATTCTTGGCGATCGGGATGTTTTCCGGTTCGGAGGGGATAGGAGGCATTTATTTTGACAATGCCCCGTTAGCAAAATCCGTCGGTGTTGTAGCGCTGATTTTTATAATATTCTCGGGAGGACTTGATACTAATTGGAAAGATACCAAATCAATTGTTTGGCCGGGAGTTATACTTTCGACATTGGGAGTTTTGCTTACAGCGATAATCACAGGTTTTTTCGCTGTCTATATTTTGAAATTCACATTTCTGCAGGGGATGCTTCTTGGTTCTATCGTTTCCTCGACTGATGCTGCCGCTGTATTCGCTATTCTACGATCGAAACGGATAAATCTTAAAAAACCTTTGGAGCCATTACTGGAATTTGAATCTGGCAGTAACGACCCAATGGCTGTTTTTCTTACCCTGGGTTTTATAAGCCTCTTATCCGTACAAGGTATGAGTATCTTATCCTTAGTGCCCAGATTCGTGCTGGATATGGGAATGGGAGCCCTTGTCGGCTATGTAATGGCGAGAGCTATTGTATTTTTTGTCAGGCGCCTGAAATTGGACTATGAAGGTCTCTATCCGGTAATAACGATCTCGCTGGTTTTATTTACTTATGTAATTGCAATTTTCCTTAAAGGTAACGGTATTCTTGCGGTGTATCTCGCGGGTTTGGGGTTGGGGCAGGCGGAGTTTCAAAATAAAAGAAGCATTATGAAATTCCATGACGGGTTAGCGTGGATCTGTCAAATCGCCATGTTCGTGACGTTAGGCTTGCTTGTTTTTCCTTCCCATCTTGTGCCGCTCATTGGCGCAGGGTTATCGCTTACGATTCTTCTTATGATGGTTGCCCGACCTCTAAGCGTATTTTTATGTTTACTGCCGTTTAAAATGAGTATACGGAAAAAAACTATGCTTTCTTGGGTGGGGCTTAGAGGTGCAGTTCCGATTATTTTGGCAACGTTTCCTTTCACTGCGGGCATACCGCAGGCGGATGTTTATTTTAATATCGTATTCTTTGTGGTTATTGCTTCGGTTTTTATTCAAGGCACATCAATTCCTTTTGTTTCAAAGCTCTTAAAAGAAGATCTTCCATTGATTGGTAAAAAGAGTTATCCCATAGAGTTTGAAAAAACAGAAGGTATTGATGCGGAACTTACGGATCTCATAGTTCCGTATAACTCAGAAGCCGCTGGCAAGATGATCCGCGATTTAAACGTCCCTGAAAAATGTCTTATCATGTTAATTTCCAGAAACGATAAGTTCGTTATCCCTTCCGGGACCACTGTCATAGAAGGAGGGGATGTGCTCTTGGTGCTTGCGAATAAAACCGATTTTTCAGTTTTTCAGCAGACGATAATGCATATCGATAAGCAACGCGAATAACCTTATTTTTATACACAATCTCGGCGAGATGGACGCATAGAGGCAAGTGGAGACAGTCAATCGCGACCGGGGCGAGACCTATATATAGTTCAATTCCCTTTGGGTACCCCAATTATCCTATCTCATTGCAGCGCAATGACATAGGACACATCTCCGACGGAGAATATCTGTCGGAGATGTTTTATGTAGCGCTGTCCCTAGGACTTGGGGCAATAGTTTCTTCGTATAGTTGCGTATAATTTGGGATCAAGCCTCCGGTATATATAAGAGGCATAAATATAGGTCAATCTCCGTCGGGAAATGCGAATTCCTATCTCATATAATGCTCGCTATATAATGAGATTATTGCGCTAATCAGGCGAATAATTCGCTTCGAATATTTTCATTATATAAGACTGTAGGAGATGCCCCGGAAATTAAAAGCGGAGGCAGTGAGATTTCAGAAGGGGAGCGACCTATATGTAGTTCGATTCCCTCTGGTTATACAGAAATGCATCAAGTGGAACGGTCTATGAGAGTGCTTAGTTTTTAGATTGTATGTAATTCCAAAAAACATTAAGATATAACCTGTATACAATGAGGATATGCATGATTTTAAGGAGGCATTTTTGAAGAAACTTATCATTCTCTTGTGTCTATGTCTTATACCCGCATTTACTAATGCTCAAGAAATCGACAAAGCGCTCTTAAAGGATTACAACACCGCGCTTATAATTTATAATCGGTATTCAGGCGACGTTATTAATATTGATCCTGTTTTGAGCGCGCGCCGGTTACCTCCATGCTCAACTTTTAAGATTTATAATACCCTTATTGGCTTAGAGCTTGGTTTGCTTAAAGGGTCAGATGACCCATGGTATAAATGGGATGGCGTTCATCGCGATATAGATGGGTGGAATCAGGATTTGACGCTTCGTGAGGCGTTCCGTGCATCAGCCGTCCCTGCGTATCAGATTTTGGCTCGACAAATTGGGCTTGAGCGAATGAAAAAGTATATTGAAGATATCAATTACGGAACTAAAGATACATCGTCCGGGATTGATATTTTTTGGCTTCCTCAGCCAGGCAGAGTTTCAATTATGATTAGCGCAGATGAGCAGGTTGCGCTTTTAAATAAACTCTTCGATGGGAAATTAC
>Ga0116143_10001148_pt1 | contig 33281 bp, 43 predicted proteins | sample AD_UKC034_MetaG_FD_89745 | JGI IMG/M metagenome (GOLD analysis project Ga0116143, IMG submission 89745) | Active sludge microbial communities of municipal wastewater-treating anaerobic digesters from USA - AD_UKC034_MetaG | ecosystem: Engineered > Bioreactor > Anaerobic > Digestate | place: USA... | reverse complement strand
TCGTCGGCATACGGGAATGCGATCTCGCAGCCCACGCTCTTGCCGATCCAGTTGGCCTGCATCGTCCTCACGCGATCGGGCCAGCCGTCGAGGCCATCGAGCGCGCCGAGCAACTCATCGGCGTAGGCCGTGATGTTGAGGTAGTACATCGGGATCTCGCGCTTCTCGATCGGCGCGCCCGTGCGCCAGCCGCGCCCGTCGATGACCTGCTCGTTCGCGAGCACGGTCTGGTCGACCGGATCCCAGTTGACGACACCCGTCTTCTTGTAGGCGATGCCCTTCTCGAGCATCCGCAGGAACAGCCACTGGTTCCAGCGGTAGTAAGCCGGATCGCAGGTCGCGACCTCGCGCTCCCAGTCGATCGCGAAACCGAGCGACTGGAGCTGGCGCTTCATGTACGCGATGTTCTCGCGGGTCCATTTCGCCGGCGGCACGCCGTTCGCCATCGCGGCGTTTTCGGCCGGCAGGCCGAACGCATCCCAGCCCATGGGCTGCAGGACATTGCGGCCGCGCATGTACATGAAGCGCGCCAGCACGTCGCCGATCGTGTAGTTGCGCACATGGCCCATGTGCAGCCGCCCCGACGGGTACGGGAACATCGACAGGCAGTAGTACTTCTCGCCGCGGGCGCCTTCGCGCGCCGCGAACACCCGCCGCGAGTTCCAATAGTCCTGCGCGGCGCGCTCGACGCGAGCCGGATCGTAACGTTCGTCCATCGGAACGGGCAGGATAGCACGCGCGACCGCGGCCGGCTGCGCGCGGCGGTTCCCGCGGCGGCCGCGCCGCCGCCTACTCGACCCGCACCGGTACGAAGATCTCGGTTTCGCCCCGCTGGATGCGCAGCGCCACGGCCTTGCCGGCCTTGCGCACCGCGGCCTGCAGTTCGCTCACCGAGTCGACCGACTGGCCGTTCACGCCAAGGATAATGTCGCCGCGCTGCAGGCCGGCGAAGGCGGCCGGCCCCTCCACGCCCTCGATCACCAGCGAACCGCTGCCGCCGGTCATCGCCTTCTCGCGCGCGTCGAGGGCGCGTACCGCGAGCCCGAGCTTCGAGTAGTTGTCGGTTGGATCGGCATCGCCCATCGAGACCCGCTGCACCGGCTCGTCGAGCTCGGCCACTTTCACCGTGAGCTTGCGGCTGCGCTTGTCGCGCCACACCTCGAGCTTCGCCTCGCTGCCGGGCTTGATGCTCGCGATGACGCCGGGCAGCTGCGCCGAGCGCTCGATCGGCGTGCCGTCGACCGCGAGGATCACGTCGCCGGGCTTGAGCCCGCCCTTGTCGCCCGGGCCGCCCGCCTCCACCGAACCGACCAGCGCACCGCGCGGCCGGTCGAGGCCGAAGGACTCGGCGAACTGCGCGTTCACTTCCTGCACCGTGACACCAATGCGACCGCGGCTCACGCGCCCGGTGCTGATCAACTGGTCGCGCACGCTGGTCGCCACGTCGATCGGGATCGCGAACGACACGCCCATGTAGCCGCCGGTGCGGCTGTAGATCTGCGAATTGATGCCGACGACCTCGCCGGCGAGATTGAACAGCGGGCCGCCCGAGTTGCCCGGATTCACGGCCGCGTCGGTCTGGATGAATGGCACGTAGTTGTCGGACGGCAGCGAACGCGACACGCCGCTGACGATGCCCGCGGTCACGCTGTTCTCGAATCCGAACGGCGAGCCGATCGCAATCACCCATTCGCCGGCGCGCAGCCGGCTCGGGTCGCCGATCTTGACGGTCGGCAGCCCGTCCGCCTCAATCTTGAGCACGGCGATGTCGGTGCGCTTGTCGCTGCCGATCACCTTGGCCGTGAACTCGCGGCGATCGGTCAGGCGGACGGTCACCTCGCTCGCGCCATCGACCACATGGGCGTTGGTGAGGATGTAACCGTCCGGCGAGACGATGAAGCCTGAGCCCTCGCCGCGGGCGGGCGGCAGCTCACCGCGCGGCGTCGGAATGCCGAAGCGGCGGAAAAACTCGTAGAACGGATCGTCGGGCGACATGCCCGGCGGACCCTGGAAGCCGCCGCGCGACTCGCGCCGGCTCACCACGCTCACGTTGACGACGGCCGGGCCGTACGCCTCGACCAGCGGCGCAAAGTCCGGCAGTCCCTGCACGAGCGGCGCGGTGCGCTCGGCCGGCGGGGCGGCCGCCACGCTCGCGGGTGCGCCCGACGCGGACTGCGCGGCCGATGCCGCGGTCGATGACTGGGGCGAACAGGCGGCGAGCGCGCCGCTCAAAAGGGCCACGGCGGCAATCCGCCGGGCAAGGGGCTGTGATGCCATTCGTTGAATGTCCGATATGGTGGTGACGAGGAAGGTAGACCTTCGGAGCACCGTTTCAGTTCCGTTCATGCCTGGGACCCCTTACCGGCAAGCAGCGCGGCCGCGAGCGCGGCGGCCGCGAGCAGGACGATGGCGAAATTGCCCACCCGCGCGTAGGGCGGCAGGCCGCCGTGCGGCGTGACGCTGGCGCGCAGCACTGTGGCAGTGTACTCGGGCGCCTGCGCCACCACGGCCCCGCGCGGACCGATGACGGCGGTGATGCCATCGTTCGCGGCGCGGATGAGATAGCGCCCGGACTCGATCGCGCGCATGCGCGCGATCTGGAAGTGCTGGAAGCGCGCGGACGAGCGCCCGAACCACGCGTCGTTGGTCACGTTGACGAGCGTGTCGGCCTGCGCGAGCGATCGCGCGAGCGTGCTGCCGTAAGCGTCCTCGTAGCAGATGCCGGCCGCGAGCGACAGCCCCGCGGCGCGCAGCGGCGGCTGCACGGCCGGGCCGCGCGTGAAATCCGAATACGGCAGGCTCATCAGGCGCAGCCAGCTGCGCACGAACTGCGGCACCGGAAAGAATTCCGCGAACGGCACCAGATGGTGCTTGTCGTACCAGCCGACGCCTTCGCCACTGAGCGACACGACCGAGTTGAAGTACTGGTCGCGCTCGTCGCCGGCGCGTACCACGCCGAGCACCAGCGACGAACCCCGCGCGCTCGCCTCCTCATAGAGGGTTCCGAGGAAGGGCAGCAGGTTGTTGACGAGGTCGGGCAGCGCCGACTCCGGCATGACGATGAGCGGATCGCCGATCGCCTCGCGCGTGAGCTGCGCGTACAGCTCGAGCGTCGTATCGAGGTTGTCCTCGAGCCACTTCATGTCCTGCGGGATCGCGCCCTGCAGCACCGCGACGCGCACCGGCGCGCCGCTCGGGCGCGTCCAGTCGCGATCCAGCGCGAGCGCGAGCAGCCATGGCAGCACGAGCGCCGCCACGGCGAGGCCGCGCGGGCGCACGCCGCGGGCGCGCGCGAGCATCACGAGCGCACCCGCCGAGACGAGCGTGGCCGCCGACACGGCGTAGACGCCGCCGACCGGCGCGAGACGCGCGAGCCAGGTATCGGTCTGCGCATAGCCGAGCGACAGCCAAGAGAAGCCGGAGAACAGCCAGCCGCGCAGCCACTCGACCAGCAACCACGCGGCCGGCAGACCGGCGAGCCAGCGCCAGGCGCCGCGCGCCGGCAGCCAGCGTGCGACCGCAAACCCCAGCGCGGCGTGGTACAGGCCCATGATCGCGACCAAGCCCAGCATCAGCAGTACCGCGATCCACAGCGGTGCGCCGCCGAAGACGTGGATGCTGATATAGAGCCAGTAAGTGCCGGCCGCGAAGGTACCGGCGTTGAACCAGAAGCCGAGCACGGCGGCGCGGCGCGGCGCGGCCCCGTCCCACATCGCGATGAGCACCGCCGGGCCGATTATCGCGAACGGCCAGAGGCCGAAGGGCGCGAAGGCCAGTGCGACCGAGGCCCCGGCGGCCGCGGCCAGCGGTGCCGCCCAGCGGCGCGCGGCGAGGCTGTCGCCTGCCCTGCTCGCCGCCTCAGTACCCGTCACTTGCCGGCCGCTCCTCGGGCGCCGCGACATCCCGTGTCGTGCTGACACGCAGGCTCTCGAGGCGCCTGCGGTCCGCGCGCATCACGCGAAACTCGATGTCGCCGATCGTGACCGACTCGCCGCGACGCGGCAGGCGACCGAAGGCCTTCATCACCAGTCCGGCGACGGTGTCGAACTCGTCATCCGGGAAATCCGATCCGAAATATTCGTTGAATTCCTCGATCTCGGTGACGCCGCGGACGGTGAACTGTCGCTCGGCGTCCTTGCGGATGTTGATGTCCTCATCGACGTCGAACTCATCGTCGATCTCACCGATGATCTGCTCGATCACGTCCTCGATCGTGACGACGCCGGCCACGCCGCCGTACTCGTCGACCACGATCGCCATGTGGTTGCGGTTGCCGCGGAATTCCTTCAGCAGCACGTTGACCCGCTTCGCCTCGGGCACGAACACTGCCGGGCGCATGCACTCGCGGATGTCGAAACTGTCGGTGCCGCCCTCGGCAAAGACGCGCAGCAGGTCCTTCGCGAGCAGGATCCCGACGATGTCATCACGGTCGTCGTCCATCACCGGAAAGCGTGAGTGGCCGGATTCGACCACCGCCGGCAGGATCGCGGACGCCGGGTCGTTCCGCCGCACGGACACCATCTGGGCGCGCGGAATCATGATGTCGCGCACGCGCAGGTCGGCCACGTCGAGCACACCCTCGATCATCTCGAGTGCATCGGCATCGAGCAGGCCACGCGCCGCGGCCGCCCGCAGGCTGTTGAGCAGCGACTCGCGATCCTCGGGCTCGCCCCCGACGGAGCGCTTCAGCCGCTTGAGCCAGCGCCCGGTCGCATTGCCGTCGGTGGTGTCGTTCGGGTCCCTCGTCATGTCACTCCCTGGTGAGATACGGATTCTGAATACCGAGCCGGCGAAGCACGGCGATCTCGCGCCGCTCCATGCGCCGCGCGTCGTCGTCGCCCTCGTGGTCGTAGCCGACGAGGTGCAGTGCACCGTGCACGATCAGGTGCGCCCAGTGATCGGCAAGGGGCTTGCCCTGCTCGCGCGCCTCGCCCCGGACCACCGCGGCGCAGATCACCAGGTCGCCGAGCGGCCGCGCACCCCCGGTGGCGAGCCCCGCGGCCGGAAATGACAGCACGTTCGTGGGCTTGTCCCGGCCGCGCCAGGCGGCGTTCAGCCGCCGGCTCTCGGCGGGCGCCACCACGCGCACCGCGAGCTGGCGCCCTGTGCCGCGCCGCCCGAGGGCCGCACGGGCCCAGCGGGTCATCGCGGCCGGCGCCGGCGCCCAGGCGCGCGTGCCGTGCGCGACTTCGACCTCGAGTGCAGGCGTCATGGGGCGCTGCGCCCGGTGTCGCCGCGCGCCTCGTAGGCCTGCACGATCCGCTGCACGAGCGGGTGGCGTACGACGTCCTGCGCATCGAAGAACGTAAACGCCACGCCCTCGACGCCCTGCACGACATCGATGACGTGGCGCAGGCCCGACTGACGGCCGGTCGGCAGGTCGGTCTGCGTGACGTCGCCGGTGACCACGGCCCGCGAGCCGAAGCCGATGCGGGTCAGGAACATCTTCATCTGCTCGATCGTCGTGTTCTGCGCCTCGTCGAGTATCACGAACGAATCGTTGAGCGAGCGCCCGCGCATGAAGGCGAGCGGCGCGACCTCGATCACGTTGCGCTCGATCAGGCGCGCCGTGGCGTCGAAGCCGAACATTTCATAGAGCGCGTCGTACATCGGGCGCAGGTAGGGATCGACCTTCTGCGACAGGTCGCCCGGCAGGAAACCGAGGCGCTCGCCGGCCTCGACGGCCGGGCGCGTCAGCACGATGCGCCGCACGCGATCGGCGTGCAGCGCCTCGACCGCGCAGGCGACCGCGAGATAGGTCTTGCCGGTGCCCGCCGGGCCGATGCCGAAGGTGAGATCGCGCGCGAGGATGTTGCGCACGTACTCGCGCTGGTGCGGGCCGCGCGGGCGGATGAGTCCGCGCGGCACACGCAGGATCGCGCCGTCGCCGCGCCCGGCGTCTCTCCCACCCGCCGACGGCTCGCCCGCGTTGACCTCCGGGTGCAGGGGCCGGTCCGCATCGCGCTCCTCCTCGCGCAGCGCGAGATGCACTTCCTCGGGGGTCGCGCCGGTACCCGCGCCACCTGCGGCGCTGCGCGCGAGCAGTGCACGCAGCACGTTCTCCGCCGCGTCCGCCTGCGCGCCCGTGACACGAAATATATTGCCGCGACGCCTGATCCGCACGCCGAGGCGCGATTCGACGAGCTTCAGATTCTCGTCGAGCGGTCCACACAGGTCGGCGAGACGCGCATTGTCGGCGTCGAACTCGAACTCGCGGACCGGTTGCGCCGCGCGGCTCACGAAGCCACCGCGCGCAACGGGCTATCGAGCAGGCGCCCGCGCAGCGAGTTCCTGAGCGCCGCAGTGATCGTGACGTCGGCGAAGCGGCCGATCAGCTCCGGCGGTCCGGCGAAATTGACCCAGCGATTGTTCTCGGTGCGCCCTGCGAGTTCCTGCGTGCTCTTCTTCGACGGCCGCTCGACCAGCACGCGCTGCACGCTGCCGACCATGGCGCTGCTGATTGCGCGTGCCTGCGCATCGAGTTGCGCCTGCAGGCGCGCCAGGCGCGCCTGCTTCTCCGTGTACGGCACGTCATCGGGAAGCGACGCGGCCGGCGTACCGGGCCGGCGGCTGTACAGGAAGCTGAAGGACTGATCGAGGGCCGCCTCGCGCACCAGTCTGAGGGTGGCCTCGAAGTCACGCTCCGTCTCACCGGGAAAACCGACGATCAGGTCGGTGCTGATCGCGATGTCCGGGCGGACCGCGCGCAGCCGGCGCAGCTTGTCCTTGAATTCGAGCGTGGTGTAGCCGCGCTTCATCAGCGCGAGGATCCGGTCCGAGCCGCTCTGCACCGGAAGGTGCAGGTGATTGGCGAGCTGCGGCACGTTCGCAAAGGCCTCGATGAGGCTGTCGGTGAACTCGAGTGGATGCGAGGTGGTGAAGCGGATGCGTTCGATGCCCGCCACGGTCGCGACATGGTGGATCAGCGTGGCGAGGTCGACGATCGCGCCGTCGGCCATCTGCCCCGCGTAGGCATTGACGTTCTGGCCGAGCAGCGTGACCTCGGCGACGCCCTGCGCGGCGAGCTGGCGCACTTCCGCGAGCACGTCCCCGAACGGCCGGCTGACTTCGTCGCCGCGCGTGTACGGTACGACGCAGAAGCTGCAGTACTTGCTGCAGCCCTCCATGATCGAGACGAACGCCGTCGCGCCTGCTGCGCGCGGCTCCGGCAGGTGATCGAATTTCTCGATCTCGGGAAAGCTGATGTCGACGACCGGCCGGCCGGTGCGTTTGACGTCGCCGATCATGGCGGGCAGACGATGCAGGGTCTGCGGGCCGAACACGAGGTCGACGAAGGGCGCCCGCGCGATGATCGCCTCCCCTTCCTGGCTGGCGACGCAGCCGGCAACGCCGATCAGCACCTCGGGACGCTGCTGCTTCAGCAGGCGCCACTCGCCGAGCAGCGAGTACACCTTGTCCTCGGCCTTCTCGCGCACCGAACAGGTGTTCACCAGCAGCAGGTCGGCGCGCGCCGGATCGTCGGTCGCGACCAGGCCCTCGGCCGCATGCAGTACGTCCGCCATGCGCGCGGAGTCGTACTCGTTCATCTGGCAACCGAAGGTCTTGAGGAAGTAGCGGCCAGGCATGGGGGGCAGGGGGTCCAAACCCGGCAGTTTATAGATATCGCGCCCTCATCGGGATCTTATTCAGTAAAATCAATGATTTAGAACGGGATATCGTCGTCGAAATCGTCCTTTTCGGTGGAACTGGTCACCGGGGCCTGCGAGTACTCGTCGCCGGCCTGGCGGCTGCGGCCGCCACCCTGGCCACCGGCCGCAACCCCGCCGCCGCCACGCGCGCCGAGCATCTGCATTTCATTGGCGATGATTTCGGTCGTGTAACGGTCGTTGCCCTGCTTGTCCTGCCACTTGCGGGTGCGCAGCGAGCCCTCGATGTACACCTGCGAACCCTTGCGCAGGTATTCGCCGGCGATCTCGGCAAGGCGGCCGAACATGGCGACGCTGTGCCACTCGGTGCGCTCCTTCATCTCGCCCGACTGCTTGTCCTTCCAGCTCTCGCTCGTGGCGATGCGCAGGTTGGTGACCGAACTGCCGGACGGCATGGCGCGGGTTTCCGGGTCCTGGCCCAGGTTGCCGATGAGAATGACTTTATTGATGCCGCGTGCCATATGGATACCTTTCGTGCCTGCGGCCAAGTATGCGTGGCGGTGGCCGCAGCTGTGAATGATTAATCGGGTGGAAACGCGCGGATTCTTTCACGCCCCGCCCCGCAGGGCCAGTCAGGGCCAGACCGTCGGCGGATTCGGGAAGTCGCCATCATTGCGCAGCGGGATGACGCAGAAGCGGTGCCCGGTCGGGGCCGCGAGGATCCACCAGTCGCGCACCTGCTGCACGCGCCGCGCGCCGAGGTTCTCGAGGCGCTGCACCTCGGCCTCCACATCGTCGGTGATGATGTCGAGGTGCAGGCGGCTCTCGTGGGACACGCGCTGCACCTCGATGTGCAGGCCATCCTCGCGGATCTCGAGCGGCACATAGCCCGCGTCTTCCTCGGCGGACGAAGGCCGCAGTTCGCGACCCAGCGCCGCGCCCCAGAAAGCGGCCGCGCTCGGCAGGTCGTCCACCCGGCAATCGATGATGAACCCGGCCAGCGCGCTGCGATGCATGCCGGCAGTTTACCGCACACCCGAGGGGTCCTGGCAGGCGGACATGCTGCCGATGCCGCGCCCGGAAGTGCTCACGGCGGACGACCCCGATGCCGCCGCGCGCTCAGCCCTGCCCGAACACGGCGCCGCCCGCGTGCAAATACTCGAGCTCCGCCGCCGTGGACTCCCGCCCGAGCACGCGATTGCGATGCGGGAAGCGGCCGAAGCGCTCGATGATTTCGAGGTGCTGGCGCGCATACTGCAGGTAGCCTCCGAGCAGCGCCTGCCAGGGCTCGGGAGCCGATTGCGCGAGGTCACAAAAGAGCCGCACACATTCATGCTGGTCGGCGAGTGCCTCGCTGTGCTCGAACGGCAGGATCATGAACGCCTGTTCCACCGGCGAGAGCCGCGCCAGATGGCTCGCCGCGACGGCCGCGCGAGATGTCGCCAGCGCCTGCGGATCGCAGTCAAAGGCGCGCGCGCTGCCGCGCCACGCATTCCTCGGGAACTGGTCGAGCAGCAATACCAGTGCCAGCGCACCGCGGGGCTCGGCCTGCCAGGCGGCGAGATCGCCGCGCGTGGCCGCTTCGAGCGTGGGCATGAACCGGCTGCGGATCGCTTCGTCGGTTGCGGCGGAACTGCCGAACCACATGCCCGCGCGCTCACCGGCCGCGACGGGATCCCGTGCGGCCGGGCCGAACCAGAAGTCGAGGATCGATTCGGCGGATGCCTGCGTCATCGCGCCATAGTCGCCCACGCACGGCGAAACTGCCACACTTCGGCGAAACCACCCGCTCGCCGAGGCCCCATGCGTCGCGCCCTGCTCCCGTTGCTGCCGTTCGCGTTGCTGCTTGCACCAGGTGCTGTCATTGCCGCATCGGCCCCGGCCGCCGAAGCCGTCACGTCAGTCACGCCAGCCACTTCGCTGACCGCCGCCGCGGCCGAGCGCTTCGCGCAGCTCGCGCTCGATTGCGTGCAGCGCGAGTACCCGAACAAGATCTCGCATGTCCTCGCGAGTGACGAGGACGTGCGCGCGCCGCGCGCGCTGACCCCGGTGTTCTACGGCTGCTTCGACTGGCACTCCGACGTGCACGCGCACTGGCTGCTCGCGCGTCTCGCACGCCTGTATCCCGACACGCCGCTCGCCTCCGCGGCGCGCACAGCGCTCGCGCGCAGCCTCACCGACACCGGCATTGCCGCCGAAGTCGCTTACCTCTCCGGGCCGGGGCGCGCTTCGTTCGAGCGGCCCTACGGACTCGCGTGGCTGCTCGCACTCGGCGCGGAACTGCGCGCGTGGGACGACGACGATGCTCGCGGCTGGGCGGCCACGCTCGCGCCGCTCGAGCAGGCTGCGGTGGAGCGTCTCGTCACCTGGCTGCCCAAGCTCGCCTACCCGATCCGCACCGGCGAGCACAACCAGACCGCCTTTTCCTTCGGCCTCGTGTGGGATTGGGCGGCGGCGACGGGCGACGATGCCGTGCTGTCGCTGCTGCGTGACAAGGCCGCGCAGTTCTACCTCGCGGATGCCGACTGCCCGGTGCGCTACGAGCCCTCGGGCGAGGATTTCCTCTCGCCGTGCCTCGCCGAGGCGGACTTCCTGCGCCGCGTGCTCGCGCCGGCCGAGTTCGCCGCGTGGCTGCGGGACTTCCTGCCCGGCATTCCGCGCAGCAGGCAGCCGTGGCTCGCGCCGGGCATCGTCACCGACCGCAGCGATCCGAAGCTCGCGCACATCGACGGTCTGAACCTGAGCCGCGCATGGATGCTGCGCGGAATCGCAGCCGGCTTGCCTCAAGGCGATGCGCGCCGCGCCGCGCTGCTCGCCGCGGCGGAAGAGCACGCGGCTGCCGCCCTGCCCGCCGTGACCGGCGAACATTACGAAGGCGGCCACTGGCTCGGTACCTTCGCGGTCTACCTGCTCAGCGCCGGCGGCGGAGAATCTTCCGGAACACCCTGAGGGCGTTGTCACGCATCATCGCGCGGTGCGACGCCGGTCGCATCGCGGGTGGCGTCCGGCGCGGCGAGCTCGATGAGTTCGTAGCGCTGGCCACCGATCGCCACGTCCTCGCCGATCCCGGCGCCGATCAGGGATTCCGCCGCCGGTGACACCCAGCTCACCAGACCTCGCGCAGGGTCGGCTTCGTCCTCGCCGACGATGGTGATCGTGCGCGTCGCGCCGTCCGCCGCGCGCAGCGTCGCGGTGACCCCGAAGCGCATGGCCTCCGGCACCGTAGCGACGGTCACCGGCCGGGCGCTCGCCTTGCGCGCCCGCCAGTAGCGCAGGTCGCGCTCGAGGCCGGCGAGCGCGGCGGCGTCGTGGGTCCCGGCGGCGGCACGGCCCGCCCCGGCGGCGTTTTGGCTGCATCTCGCGACGACCGCGGCAGCTGTGCTCGGTCTCACGGTTCTGGCGAGCGGGCCCGCGCCGGCGCTTGCGCAGACCGCCGCAGGCACGGTGATCCGCAATATCGCCGCGGTGCGGTTCAGCGGCGCCGGGGGCCAGCCTGAGATCATCCACACCAACGAGGCGAACCTCACGGTGCTGCCGCCACCGTCGCGCGCGACGCTGCGACTGCTGCGTGCAGCGACGGGGGCGAACGCGAGCGCCGACTCGATCCTGGCATCGGCCTCCGTCACGCAATGCCTCGGCGCGAACGGCAGCGAGATGCTGCCGCCGCCGTCGCTGCCGGGCGGCGCTCCACTCGACCCGCAGCAGCCGCTGACGCTGGTTGCGACCACGGTCGTGCATGGCGGCGAGCCGCTGTACTTCCTGTTGCATGACACCGACCAGAACCTCGACTCCACCACCGTCGACACGGCAGATGTCACCGTGACCTCGGCGAGTGGCGACATCGAGCAGCTGCGACTTCTCGAGAGCGGACCCGACAGCGGCGAGTTCATCGGCTACATCCAGACCCGCGCCGCCGCGGCGAACGCCGGCGATTGCGAACTGCAGGTCGAGCGCAACTCGAGCCTCGAGTCCGCCTACGCCGATCGCAGCGATCCCGCCGACACGGCGCGTGCCGGTGCGCTCGTCGATCCGTTCGGCCTCGTATTCGACGCGCGTACCGGTGCGCCGGTGGACGGCGCGCGCATACGGCTCGTCACGGCGGGCGGCACGTCGGCGCAGGTGTTCGGCGACGACGGCATCAGTACCTACCCGGCCGAGATGGTCACCGGCCAGCCGGTCACGGATTCGGGCGGCACCGTCTACCACTACGCGGCGGGCCTGTTCCGCTTTCCGCTGGTTGCGGCGGGCACCTACCGACTCGAAGTCGTGCCGCCGCTCGGCCATGCCTTCCCCTCGCGGGCGACGGAGGCCGACCTGCAGCAACTGCCCGGCGCCCCGTTCGCGCTGGGCCCGGGATCGGCGGGCGATGTCTTCGTCGTGTCCGGTCCGACGCCGACGAACGTCGACATCCCGCTCGATCCCGCAGGCAGCGCGCTCGTACTGCAGAAGGCCAGCATGAGCGCGGTGGCGGCGGCGGGCGACTTCGTGCAGTACACGCTCAGCCTGCGCAACGCGGGCACCACGGGCGCCTTCACCGGCGTCACGATCGTCGACCGGCTGCCCCCCGGTGTGCGCTATCGCCCCGGTTCGACGCGCCGCGGCGAGCTACGCGCAGCGGATCCCGCTATCAGCGCGGACGGCGGCGTGCTCAGTTTCGCGCTCGCCAGCCTCGCGGCCGGCGAGACCGTGGTGCTGCGCTATGTCGTCGAAGTCACCGTGGCCGCGCGGGGCCCCGAACTCACGAACAGCGCGCAGGCGCATGCCGACGGTGGGGCGCGCTCGAATGATGCGGCAGCCGTGATACAGCTGCGCGAGGAACTGTTCCGCACTCACGCGATTGTCATGGGCCGTGTCGTGGCGGGTGACTGCGAGCATGAAGCGCGTGCGCTGCCGGGCGTCGCGGGCGTGCGCGTCTACCTCGAGGACGGCCGTTACGCGATCACCGACGAGGATGGCAAGTACCACTTCGAGGACGTCACGCCGGGCACGCACGTCGTGCAGCTCGACACCGTGACGCTGCCGGCCGGCCGCGAGGCCCTGCACTGCGCCACGCGCGTGCGTCATGCCGGACGCGCACACTCGCAGTTCATCGACGTGCGCGGCGGTGCCCTGTGGCGCGCCGACTTCGTCATCCCGGCCGCCATCACCGGGCCGGCGCCGAGCCCTGCACCAGCGGCCGCTGCAACGGGCGTGGCGCGGGCACAGGCCGCCGTGAGCCAGGCTCGCGCGACGCGCGCCCCCACGCCGGACTTCACCCTCGAAGAACTCGAGCCCGGCAACCGGTGGCTGTGGCCGGACCCCGGTCGCAACCCGCAACGCCCGCTCCGGCGACGAGCACCGCCATGTCAAGCGTGTGTTCGACCGCGGTCGCGGTCGCGCGTGTCCCGCGCTCGAGCACCGCGTGGCCGAAATTGTTGTATGAGGTGAACTGCCACTGGTATTCGGCGAAGGCGGCCACGGTCGCGGCGTCGAGCGGCCGCGTATTGAGCCGCACCGATGCCGGGTCGTACCACGCGCAGCGATAGACACGCATGCGCACATAGTCGTTGGCGACCGTGCGGGGCACCCGTCCGAATTCGAAGTAGCGCGCCTCTTCGGTCGTCGCGACCAGGTCGGAGTACGTGGGCGCCGCGAGCGCTGCGGCCTCGGAGGCCGCGAGCGCCGTATTCCAGTCGTCCGAGCAGGCCGCGAGATGGTAGGTGGTGACCTGCCCGTAACCGGACGGCACCGGGTCGAGCGCGAAGCCCTCCGGAGTCCGTTGGCGGTCGCTGTAGAGGAGATTGGCGACCTGCAGGTCGGACAACTCCACGGGCCGCGCCGCCTGCGCGGGTGCGCCCGGCGCGGGCACGGACGACTCCCCGCCCCCACCGCAACCGACCAGGACCAGCACTATGCCCCACCAGAACCGCATGAATGGGCCTCCTGCCGGGGTTATCGGCGCGGCCGGCGGCGACTTGAGTCGCCGGGACACCTGAGGGTCGTCGGGCGGTAAACTTAATGGTTTGATCCGGGCCCTCCGGATTGGATGGGGCATGCAACACATCCGCATCCGCGGCGCGCGGACCCACAACCTGAAGAACATCGACCTCGACCTGCCACGCGAGCGGCTGATCGTGTTCACGGGCCTGTCGGGGTCGGGCAAGTCCTCGCTCGCCTTCGACACGCTCTATGCCGAGGGGCAGCGCCGCTATGTCGAATCGCTGTCGGCCTACGCCCGCCAGTTCCTGTCGATGATGGACAAGCCCGATGTCGACTCGATCGAGGGGCTCTCGCCCGCGATCGCGATCGAGCAGAAGGCCGCCTCGCATAATCCGCGCTCGACGGTCGGCACCGTGACCGAGATCCACGACTACCTGCGCCTGCTGTATGCCCGGGCCGGCACGCCCCGCTGCCCCGACCACGGCACCGACCTCACCGCCCAGACCGTGAGCCAGATGGTCGATCAGGTCCTCGCGCAACCGCAGGGCGCGGCCGCGATGCTGCTCGCTCCCGTGGTCGAGGACCGCAAGGGCGAGCACCTCGAATTGTTCGGCGACCTGCAGGCACAGGGCTTCGTGCGCGCGCGCATCGACGGGCGCGTGCACGAGTTCGACGCCCTGCCGAAACTCGACCCGAAGAAGAAGCACACCATCGAGGCGGTGGTCGATCGTTTCCGCGTGCGCGCGGACGCCGCGCAGCGCCTGGCGGAATCGTTCGAGACGGCGCTGCGCCTGTCGGGCGGTACCGCACGCCTCGCATTCATCGACGACGCTGCGCGAGAGCTGCTCTTCTCGAGCCGCCACGCCTGCCCGGTCTGCGGCTACAGCGTGCCGACGCTGGAGCCGAAGCTGTTCTCGTTCAACAATCCGGCCGGCGCATGCCCGGCCTGCGACGGGCTCGGCACCCAGGAACTGTTCGATCCGAAGCGTATCGTCCTGCACCCGCAGCTGTCGCTGGCGGGCGGCGCGGTGCGCGGCTGGGATCGCCACAACAGCTACTACTTCCAGATGATCCAGTCGCTCGCGCGCCATTTCGATTTCGACATCGAGGCGCCGTGGAACGAACTCGGCAAGCGCGTGCAGGATATCCTGCTGTTCGGCAGCGGCGACACCCGGGTCGAATTCCGCTACGCGGAATCGCACGGCAAGGTCCGCCGCAGCCGCCATCCGTTCGAGGGTATCGTGCCGAACCTCGAACGCCGCTATCGCGAGACCGAGTCGGCACGCGTGCGCGAGGAGCTCGCCAAGTACCTTGGAAGACGGGCCTGCCCCGAATGCGAGGGCTCGCGACTCAATCGTGCGGCACGCCATGTGTTCGTCGGCGATCGCACCCTGCCGCAGCTCACGCGGCTCGCCGTCGGTGCAGCGCACGATTTCTTCAGGACGCTGTCGGTCGCCGGCTGGCGGGGCGAAGTCGTCGCGCGCATCGTCAGGGAAGTCGGCGACCGCCTCGAGTTCCTCGTCAATGTCGGGCTCGATTACCTTACGCTCGATCGCAGTGCCGATTCGCTCTCGGGCGGCGAGTCGCAGCGCATCCGCCTCGCGAGCCAGGTGGGCTCCGGCCTCACCGGCGTCATGTATGTGCTCGATGAACCGTCGATCGGCCTGCACCAGCGCGACAATCGCCGCCTGCTCGCGACGCTCTGCCATCTGCGCGACATCGGCAACTCGGTCATCGTCGTCGAGCACGACGAGGAGGCGATCCTCGAGGCGGACTACGTCGTCGACCTCGGCCCCGGCGCCGGCGTGCATGGGGGTGAGATCGTCGCGCGCGGCACACCCGAGGACATCAAGGCGTCACCCGATTCGCTCACCGGCCGCTATCTCTCCGGCCGCGAGTCGGTGCCTCTGCCGGCGCGGCGCACCGCGCCCGACCGGATGCGCCAGCTGCGCATCGTCGGCGCGAGCGGCAACAACCTGAAGAACATCACCGTCGAGATTCCTGCCGGTCTGTTCACCGCCGTGACCGGCGTGTCGGGCTCGGGCAAGTCGACGCTGATCAACGACACGCTGTACGCACACGTCGCGGCGCATCTCAATGGCACGAGCGTCGATGGCGGCCCCTGCGAGCGCATCGAGGGGCTCGAGCTGATCGATCGCGTCATCGACATCGACCAGGGTCCGATAGGCCGCACGCCGCGATCGAATCCCGCCACCTACACGGGGCTGTTCACGCCGCTGCGCGAACTCTATGCGCAGGTGCCCGAGGCGCGCGCCCGCGGCTACGGCCCCGGCCGCTTCAGCTTCAACGTCAAGGGCGGGCGCTGCGAGGCCTGCCAGGGCGACGGCGTGTTGAAAGTGGAGATGCACTTCCTGCCCGATATCTACGTTCCGTGCGACGTATGCAAGGGACAGCGATACAACCGCGAGACGCTCGAGATCCGCTACCGCGGCAGGACGATACACGAGGCACTCGAGATGACCGTCGAGGACGCACTTGGATTCTTCGGCGCGATCCCCGCGATCGCCGCGAAGCTGCAGACCCTGGCCGACGTGGGCCTCGCCTACCTGCGCCTCGGCCAGAGCGCGACGACGCTGTCGGGCGGCGAGGCACAGCGCGTGAAGCTCTCGCGGGAACTCGCCAAGCGCGCAACTGGCCGCACGCTCTACATCCTCGACGAGCCCACGACCGGGCTGCATTTCCACGATGTCGCGCAGCTGCTCGCGGTATTGCATCGCCTGCGCGACGAAGGCAATACGGTCGTCGTGATCGAGCACAACCTCGACGTCGTGAAGACGGCCGACTGGGTGATCGACCTGGGCCCGTCGGGCGGTGCCGGCGGCGGTACGGTGGTCGCCACCGGCACACCCGAGGACATCGTTCGCACGGCCGGATCGTTCACCGGCCAGTACCTGGCGCCCCGCATTGCCGCTGCGCGCGCCACGGACGACACTGACGGCATTCCCGACCACAAGGACCACTGACCATGGCGAGCAGCAAGAAGACGAAACGCACCGCGGCCGCACGCGCCCGCGCCCGTCCGCGCAAACCCGACAGCGCGCGCCGCGCACCGCTGCAGGCGTACATCCGTGCCGAGCAGGGCGATCTCAGTCCCGTCGATCGCAACTACATCCGCCGCAAGCTCGGCACGCGGCTCGGCAAATTCGTGGACTCGATCGTGCGGATCAGCGTGCGTACCGACGACGTGAACGGGCCGCGTGGCGGGGTCGACCGGACCTGCCGCATCAAGGTCGACCTGCGCGGCTTGCCCACCCAGGTGTATGAAGCCAGGGCCGCCTCGCTCGAGGCCGCGATCGACGGTGCGCTCGCGGGCATCGAGCGCACCGTGCGTCGCACACTGCAGCGCCAGCGCGAGCAGCCGCTCAAGAGGCGGCGCTGAGCGCAGCGCAGATGGCGTCCACGTGCCGGTGATCGCTGCCACAGCAACCGCCGATCACCGCGAGACCCGGGAGCAGCGCCCGCAGCATGCGATGATCGGCCGCGAGTTCGGCCGGATCGCCGGCATCGAGGTCGGTGGATGCGTCAAGCTCCGCATGGCTGCGCTTCGAGGCGTTGGTCCGCAGGCCGCGGATCCGGTTGCGCCAGGCTGACCCGTCGCCATTGCCCGCGAGCACGCCGGCGAAGTGCGTCGGGTGCGCACAGTTGATCATGTAATACACCGGTGCGCCGCCGGTTTCGTCGTCGGTGCGCGCGATCGCCTCGGCAAGCGTCGTCCCGGACGGCAGGGTACCGTCGGTCTCCAGCGTGAACGAGATCACCACGGGCATCGCTGCGGCTTTCGCCGCGTGCACGATCCCGATCGCCTCCTCCACATAGTTCATCGTGAATGCGGCGACCATGTCGGCATCCGTGCCGGCGAAGGTGTCGATCTGTGCCTGGTGGTAGGCACGCGCCGCATCGACGCTCATCTGCGCATTGGCGAGATAGCCGTCGCCGCGCGGCCCCAGGTTGCCGCTCACGACCATGCGCGATGTCGGCGACTCGTGGGCCGCACGCACCTCGAGCATCAGCCCGATCGCGCGGCGGTTCGCGTCGGCGAGTGCCGGGGCGTCGTAGCCGAGCTTCGTCGCCCAGTCGGTGCTCGCACGCCAGGTGGGCGCTTCGAGCACCAGACCGCGTCCGTGCGCGCGCGCGAGCCGCGCATAGCGATCGTAGTAGCGGCGCAGTGTGTCGGTGCCCGCCTCGTCCTTGAGCAGGTCGAAGGCGGCGAACAACGGCAGGTCCACGCCGTCGTGATAGATCAGCGTCGTCTCGAGTCCGCCGTCGGTCATGAAGAACGAATTCGAGAGTTGCGGCAGTCGGTGCCGATACTTGCTCATGATGCCTCCTTGGCAATATCCCTGAATCGCAGCATGTCGATCACGCGCCGCGACGCTCCGTGGTAGAAACCGGTTTCCGGCGCGAACCCGCGCGGATTCTCGAAAGTGCCGAACACGATATCGAACAGCGGCAGGTCGCCGAAGTTGCCCGTGTGCACGTCACGCGCATGGTGGTGCGAGTGGCTCTCGGGGCGCTGCACGAAGTAGCCGAGCCAGCGCGGTGTACGGATGTTGGCGTGCTGGAAGATCGACAGGAACATCGTGAAGTACACGAACAGCACGACCGCCTCGGGCGCGAGCCCGAGCAGGCCGAGGGACAGGCTCGACAGCACGGTCCAGCCGATCATGTCGAGCGGGCTGAACCAGAACGCGCCGAAAGTGTCGAGACGCTCGGCGCTGTGGTGCAGCTGGTGGAAGCTGCGCCAGAGACGCGGCGAGCCGTGCATGCTTCGATGCCACGCATAGACCCCGGCCTGGTACGCGAGCAGCGCGATGACCGCCCCGGCCCAGCGGTTGAGGCCCGACAGGTCGAGCAGCTGCCAGACGGCGAGCTGGTCGGCCCACAGCCAGGGCAGATAAGACGAAACCAGGAAGAAAAGCGCGAATGCGGCGACGCCTTTCGCGCGCCAGCCTCTCACAGCAGGTAGAGTACGGGCAGGAGCCAGCGCCTCCCACAGGATGAGCGCGCCGTAGATGGCGAGGCTCGTCAGCGTTACGGGGTCGAGAAGCAGGTCGATCGGGCTCGGCATGATTTCGTCCTTGAAGCCGTTCAGGCGGGGCGGAAGATTAGTCGCAGGGCGCCCGCGGCACTAAAGCCATACCGGCAAGGAAGCGGACATTTCGGCCATGGCCAGAAAGATTGCCATCCTCGCGATACCCGACACCTCGGCGTCGGTGCTCTACGGCATGTATGACCTTTTCCTGTCGGCCGGGCGCGACTGGCAGTTGATCGTCGAGGGCCGGCCCGGGCCGAAGCTGATCGACACGATGGTCGCCGCCGCCCGCCCCGGTGCCATGCGCGTTGCGAACGGCGTGGAGATTGTCCCGGACTGCACGCTCGCAGACGTCGAGGACGCCGAGCTGATCTGCGTGCCCGAAGTCGCCGTGCCGCCGGGCACGCCGCTCGCCGGGCGCTACGACACCGAAGTCGCCTGGCTGCGCCGCTGCCATGAGCGTGGCGCGACCATCGCCACGGCCTGCTCCGGTGCGCTGCTGTTGGCCGAAGGCGGGCTGCTGCGCGGCGAGGAAGCGACGACGCACTGGGCATATGCCGACGCCATGCGCACCGGCTACAGCGGCATCCGCGTGCACACCCGGCGCGCCATGGTGGTCGCCGGGGAAGGCCAGCGCCTCGTCATGGCAGGTGGTGGCACCTCCTGGCTCGACCTCACGCTCTACCTGATCGCGCGTCTCGCCGGCACCGAAACCGCCATGCAGACCGCGCGCGTCAATCTCGTCGAGTGGCACGAGGTCGGCCAGCAACCCTATGCCTGCCTCGCCCGCAAGAGCCAGTCGGAGGATGCGCTCATCGCCCGCTGCCAGGCCTGGATCGCCGAGCACTACCACGAGGCGGCGCCGGTGGCTGCGATGGTGCGCCTGTCGGGCCTGGCCGAGCGTTCGTTCAAGCGACGCTTCCAGCTGGCGACCGGCATGTCGCCGCTCGAGTACGTGCACACGCTGCGCCTCGAGGAGGCGAAACAGCTGCTGGAAACGGGCAATGACACGATCGAGGCGATCGCGAATGCGGTGGGTTACGAGGACGCGGCATTCTTCTCGCGCCTCTTCCGGCGCCGCGTGGCACTGACACCGGCACAATACCGGCGCCGCTTCGGCGCCATGCGCCGCGCGCTCGGCGCCTGAGCCGCTAGCTCGGCGCGCGCGCGGGACCCGAACGGAACGTCTGGCGCACTTCGCCGCCTTCGACGCGCTCCTCGTAGTCGCCGCGCGTGTAGTCGCCGACCACGCGGCGCCAGAATTTCACGGCCACGGGGTTGCGCAGGTATTCCTGGACTTCCCAGCGTCCGGCAAAGCGATCGAAGATCAGTGCGATGGCGCTCTGCCCGATGCCGAGCCGGCGATGCTCGCGCGCGATGAAGAACTCGGCCATGTGGAAGTCGACGGGGGGTCGGCCGGGCAGCCTGCGCCCCGGCACCACCATGGCAAAACCGACAGGTGCGGCGGACTTGCACACCGTGAGGATCTTCGCACCCGGGTCGGCAAACCAGCGCGCTAGCTGGTCCGGTTCACGGTGGCCGATTTCCCCGAGTGCGGGGAAGATGCCGGTGTTGAGCGGCGCGAGATCGTCGAGGTAATCGCGGTACACGCCCTCGATCCATCGCCGGTCGGAGGCGAGGACGCGCGCGTCGCGCACCGTCACCGACATGCCGGGGTCCGCAGACAACAAGGCCCGGACAGGCGATGTAACTCGCCGGCCGGGCCCTGTGTGAGCCAAAGGCTCTTCAAGCGGTAACTCGTTCGAATTACTTCTTGATCTCGTCGGCAGCAGCCTGCGCGGCGTCGCTGGTCGCCTGGGCGGCGTCCGCAGCCGCACCCTCGACCGCATCGGCGGCCTGGCTGGCAGCGTCGGCAGCGGCATCGGCAGCGGCATCGACCGCGGCGCCAGTCGCGTCGACGGCGGCATCGGCAGCCTCACCGGCGGCGTCGACGGCCTGGCTGGCGGCATCGGCGGCCGTATCGGCAGCCTCGGCGGCCGTGTCAGTCGCCGGCTTGCTGCAAGCAGTGAGCATGAGCGCCGCGAGCGCGGCACCAAATACGAGTTTGAGCTTCATGGATCGTTACCCCAGAAAAGTAGAAGCGAGAGTGGTTTATATGCAGGAATGCGCGCGATTTTCATCGCGCGCGCAAATTCTATAGAGTCCCATCATCTTTTTAAACCGCGCGGCAGGACTGTCGGCCCATAGCTACAGTCGGAATCCGCCTACGAGACCCCCAAATGACCCACCTCGCGCCCGCCGAGCTGTATGCCGACCACCTGGCCGAGATCGCCGACCGCACGGCACAGGCCCTCGCCGCGACCGGCTACGACGCGCTGGTGCTGCACTCGGGCGGCCTGCGGATGGTCGAATTCGACGACTACCCCTACCCCTACAAGGCGCATGCCGCCTTCAAGCTCTGGGCGCCTCTCACCGACACGCCCGACTGCTTCGTCGTCTACCGGCCCGGCGAGCGGCCGCAGCTGCTGTTCAACCGCCCCGACGACTACTGGCACAAGGCCACCGCCCTGCCGGACGCCTACTGGGCCCGTGAGTTCGAATTGGAGCCGGTCTCCACCCTTGAAGCCGCGCGCCAGGCGCTGCGGCTCGAGGGGCGCACCGCCTTCATCGGCGACGTACATGGCTTTGCCGACTGGGGCTTCGCCGCGGTGAACCCCGCGCCGCTCGTGACCCGCCTCGACCATGCGCGTGCCCGCAAGACTCCGTACGAGATCGCCTGCCTCGCTGCGGCGAACGCGCTCGGCGCCCGGGCGCACCGGGCCGCGGAGCAGGCCTTCCGCGCCGGCGAGAGCGAATACGGTATCGCGCTCGCGTTCATGCAATCGATTTCGGTGCGCGAGCAGGAACTGCCGTACAACCCCATCGTCGCGCTGAATGCCGGCGGCGCAGTGCTGCACTACCAGGTGCTCGAGCGCGCGCCACCGGCCGAGCGTCTGTCGCTGCTGATCGACGCCGGTGCCGTACACGCAGGCTACGCGTCGGACATCACGCGCACGTACTCGTACGCGGACGCCGATTTCGCGGCGCTGGTGGCGCGCATGGATGAGGCGCAGCTCGCGTTGTGCGCGGGCGTGAAGGCGGGCGTGGACTGGCGCGACCTGCACCTGACCGCCCACCGCCTGATTGCCGAAGTGCTGCACGATGCCGGCATCATCACCGTCGATGCCGAGGTCGCGGTCGAGACCGGTTTGTCCGGCGTATTCCTGCCCCATGGCCTGGGTCACCTGCTCGGCCTGCAGGTGCACGACGTCGGCGGCACGCTGGCCTCGCCGGAAGGCGGCACGATCCCGCGTCCGCCGGGCCACCCCTACCTGCGCCTGACGCGCGTACTCGAGCAGGGTTTCGTGGTCACGATGGAGCCCGGGCTCTACTTCATCGACTCGCTGCTCGCGGCCGCGAAGGCCGGGCCCCACGGGCGCCATATCGACTGGACGCGCGTCGCGCAGTTCGCGCCCTTCGGCGGCATCCGGATCGAGGACAACCTCGCCGTCACCGCCGCAGGCTGCGACAACCTGACCCGCGACGCGTTCGCCTCGCTTGGCTAGGACTTCGACTTCAGCAGATCGCGGATCTCCTCGAGCAGCACCTCGTCGCGCGGCGGCGGCGGCGGCGGTGCCGCGGGATCCGGGCGCTTCAACTTGTTGATCAGCTTGATCGCCATGAACAGTGCGGCGGCGATGATCAGGAAATCGAAAATCGTCTGCAGGAAGGCGCCATAGCGGAGCACCACCTCCGAACCGTCCGCCGCGGTACCCACCGTGACGGCGAGATCGGTGAAATTGACTCCCCCGACGGCCATACCGATCGGCGGCATGATCACGTCCCCCACCAGCGAGGAGACGATCTTGCCGAACGCCGCGCCGACCACGACACCGACCGCGAGGTCGATGACGCTGCCCTTCATCGCGAATTCCTTGAACTCCGAGGCCAGGCTCATGGGGCATCCCCTTGTCGTTGCACCGCGCACAGAATACATGTGATCGGGCGCGGGCGTCTCGGCACCAAAGAAAAAGCCCGGCGGTGCCGGGCTCTTTCGCTGCTCGACGCGCAAGGCGCGTGAATCAGGCGCCGGCCTTCTTCTTCGCGACCTTGGCCTTCTTCTTCGGTGCCGCCTCGGCCTTCGCCTTGGCCGGCTTCTTCGCCGCCGCCGTCTTCGCCGCCGCCTTCTTCTTCGCAGTCTTCGCCTGCTTGGGCGCCGGCTCGTCCGCCGCCCCGGTGGCAGCCGCGGCCGGGCCATCGACCAGCTGCATCAGCGCCATCGGCGCGGAGTCGCCGGGACGCGGCATCATGTGCAGGATACGCGTGTAGCCGCCCGGGCGCGCCTTGAAGCGCGGTCCCAGGTCGGCAAACAGCTTGTCGACGACGGCTGCGTCGCGCAGGCGCGAGAACGCCAGCCGGCGGTTGGCATCCGAGTCGTTCTTCGCGAGCGTGATCAGCGGCTCGACGACCCGACGCAGTTCCTTCGCTTTCGGCAGCGTGGTGCGGATGGTCTCGTGCCGCAGCAGCGAGACGCTCATGTTGCGGAGCATCGCGTGGCGATGCGGGCTGTTTCGCGACAGCTGCCGCCCGGACAGTTGGTGACGCATGGGCTTCTGTTCCTGGTTCTTACAGCGTGAGGCTGCGCTCGTCGTCGTGCTTCAGGCCGTTCGGCGGCCAGCCGTCGATCCGCATGCCGAGCATGAGGCCGTGGCTCTGCAGCACTTCCTTGATTTCGGTGAGCGACTTCTTGCCGAGGTTGGGCGTACGCAGCAGCTCGACTTCGGTACGCTGCACGAGGTCGCCGATGTAGTGGATGTTCTCCGCCTTGAGGCAGTTCGCGCTGCGCACCGTGAGCTCGAGCTCATCGACCGGCCGCATCAGGATCGGGTCGAACTGCATCTCGGAGACCTTGGCAGCCGCCTCTTCCTCGCCCTGCAGGTCGACGAACACCGACAGCTGGTCCTTCAGGATGCTGCCGGCCCGGCGGATCGCCTCTTCGGCGTCGATCGTGCCGTTGGTCTCGATGTCGAGCACCAGCTTGTCGAGGTCGGTGCGCTGCTCGACGCGCGCCGCGTCAACCGAGTAGGTCACGCGACGGATCGGGCTGAACGACGCATCGAGCTGCAGCCGGCCGATCGGCCGCGTCTGCTCCTCGAACGCCGCGCGCTGCGCCGCCGGCCGGTAGCCGCGGCCGCGCTCGACACGGAGCGTCATCGTCAGCTCGCCGGCCTTGGTCAGGTTGGCGATCACCAGCTCCGGGTTCACGACTTCGATGTCGTGGTCGGTCTGGATGTCGCCGGCCGTGACCGGGCCCGGGCCCTTCTTCGACAGGCGGAGCTCCGCACTGTCGCGCGTGTGCATGCGCAGTGCCACCTGCTTCAGGTTCAGCAGGATGTCGACGACATCCTCCTGCACACCCTCGATGCTGGTGTACTCGTGCAGCACGCCGTCGATCTCGATCTCGGTGATCGCGGCACCCGGCATGGATGACAGCAGGACGCGGCGCAGGGCATTGCCCAGCGTGTGACCGAACCCGCGCTCGAACGGCTCGATGACGACGCGCGCCTGGCGAGGCGCGATCGGCTGGACCTTGACGACGCGAGGCTTCAGGAACTCGTTTACCGATCCTTGCATGGTAACCACCTTTACTTCGAGTAGAGCTCGACAACGAGGTTTTCGTTGATGTCAGGGAGTACGTCCTCGCGGGCCGGCACGGCCTTGAACACGCCCTTCATCTCCTTGTCGTTGACCTCGACCCATTCCGGCAGACCCACCTGCGAGGCGATCTGCATTGCATTCTGGATGCGCAGCTGCTTGCGCGCCTTCTCGCGCACCTGCACGACGTCACCCGGCTTGACCTGGTACGACGCGATAGTCACGGCATCACCGTTCACTTCGATGCCCTTGTGCGCGACGAGCTGGCGCGCCTCGGAACGCGTGACCGCGAATCCCATGCGGTACACGACGTTGTCCAGCCGGCACTCGAGCAGCTTCAGCAGGTTCTCGCCGGTCGCGCCCTTGCGGCTCGCGGCTTCGACGTAGTAGTTCGCGAACTGGCGCTCGAGCACGCCGTACATGCGGCGCAGCTTCTGCTTCTCGCGCAGCTGCGTGCCGTAGTCGGACAGCCGCTGGCGGCGTTCGCTCTTCACGCCGCCCGGGGGCACCGTGAACTTGCACTTGCTCTCGAGCGGCTTGACGCCGCTCTTGAGGAACAGATCGGTACCTTCGCGACGCGAAAGCTTGCACTTGGGGCCTGTGTAACGTGCCATGTATCAGTGACCTCTGCGCGTCAGACGCGGCGCTTCTTCGGCGGGCGACAGCCGTTGTGGGGGATCGGCGTGACATCCGCGATGCTGGTGATCTTGAGACCGCAGGCGTTCAGCGCGCGCACGGCCGATTCGCGGCCGGGGCCCGGGCCACCGACCCGCACCTCGACGTTGCGCAGGCCGTGTTCCTGCGCGGCATTGCCGGCCTTCTCGGCCGCAACCTGCGCCGCGAACGGCGTGCTCTTGCGCGAGCCGCGGAAACCGCAGCCGCCCGACGTCGCCCACGACAGCGTATTGCCCTGCCGGTCGGTGATCGTGATGATCGTGTTGTTGAAAGAGGCGTGGATGTGCGCGATGCCGTCCAGCACGTTCTTGCGTGCCTTCTTCGGCTTCTTCGCGCCCTGCGCGCCTGTCTGCTTCTGTTCAGCCATGTGTTATGCCTTGCCCGGAGGTGCGTTCAGCTTCACTGCCTGCTTGCGCGGACCCTTGCGCGTGCGCGCGTTGGTGCGCGTGCGCTGGCCATGGACCGGCAGGCCCTTGCGGTGCCGAAGCCCGCGATAGGCGCCGAGGTCCATCAGGCGCTTGATGTTCATCGAGACTTCGCGACGCAGGTCGCCCTCGACCGGCGCCTTGGCGATCGCGCTGCGGATCGCGTTGATCTCGGCCTCGGTCAGATCCTTGACCTTGGTGGACGGATCCACGCCCGCCGCCGCGCAGACCTCGCGCGAACGCGAACGGCCCATGCCGTAGATGTGCGTGAGCCCGATCCACACGTGCTTGTTCATCGGGATGTTGATGCCCGCTATGCGTGCCATGTGTGCTTACCCTTGCCGCTGCTTGTGGCGGACGTCCGAGCAGATGATGTAGACCACGCCGCGACGCCGCACGACTTTGCAGTTCTTGCAGATCTTCTTGACCGATGGCCTGACTTTCATGACTTAACCCTGGGGCGCACCGCCGCGCCCGTAACCCAACAGATTTGCCTTCTTCAGAAGGCCCGGATAGTGGTGCGACATCATGTGAGCCTGCAGCTGCGAGATGAAGTCCATCACCACGACCACGACGATCAGCAGCGAGGTGCCGCCGAACTGGAACGGCACGCCCTGCGACGAGATCAGGATCTCGGGCAGCAGGCACACGCCGGTGACATACAGGGCGCCCCACAGCGTCAACCGGGTGAGCACCTTGTCGATGTACTCACCGGTCTGCTGGCCCGGGCGGATGCCCGGGATGAAGGCGCCCTGCTTCTTCAGGTTGTCGGCGGTGTCGCGCGCATTGAACACGAGCGCCGTGTAGAAGAAGCAGAAAAAGAAGATCAGGCCCGCGTACAGCACCAGGTGCAGCGGCTGGCCGTAGCCGAGCGCGGCCGCGACCCGCTGCAGCACCGAGGCTACCGCCGAGTCGCCGGTTCCCGCGAAACTCGCGACGGTCGCCGGAAACAGCAGCAGGCTCGAGGCGAAGATCGGCGGGATCACGCCCGACATGTTCAGCTTGAACGGCAAGTGCGTGCTCTGGCCCGCGTACATGCGCCGGCCGACCTGTCGCTTCGCGTAGTTCACCGTGATGCGGCGCTGGGCGCGCTCGACGTACACGCAGAACGCCGTCACACCGAAGATGATGATCACGAGCAGCAGCGCGAACGGCCCCGACATCTCGCCGGTGTTGACGGCCTCGACGGTGCGGCCGATGGCGCCCGGCAGGCCCGCGATGATGCCCGCGAGGATCAGCATCGAGATGCCGTTGCCGATGCCGCGCTCGGTGATCTGCTCGCCGAGCCACATCAGGAACATCGTGCCGGTGGTCATCGTGACCGTGGCGGTGAACAGGAACTGGAAGCCACCGCCGCCCCAGGCCATGCCGCCGTTCTGCAGCGCCATCGCGGCGGCGAACGACTGGATCAGGCCGAGGCCGAGTGTGCCGTAGCGCGTGATCTGCGACAGGCGGCGACGACCGGACTCGCCTTCCTTCCTGATCTCCATGAACGACGGGACCACCATCGACATCATCTGCACGATGATCGACGCCGAGATATACGGCATCACGCCCATCGCGAAGATCGACAGGCGCTCGAGCGCGCCGCCCGAGAACATGTTGACGATGCCGAGGATCGTGCTCGACTGGTCATCGAAGAAGCGCGCGACTGCGTCCGGATTGATACCGGGCACCGGAATGAAGGTGCCGATGCGGTACACAATCATCGCGCCCAGCAGGAACAGGATGCGGCTGCGGATCTCGCCGACGCGAGCCACATCGCCAAACGAAGCTGCCGGGTTGTTGGACGCTGTCGCCACGCTCAGGCCTCGATCGTCCCGCCGGCGGCTTCGATCGCCGCACGGGCGCCCTTGGTCACCCCGACGCCCTTCAGCGTCACGGCCCGCGTGATCTCGCCGGAAAGCACCACCTTCGCCTGCTCGGCGAACACCGGCACGACGTTCGCCTGCTTCAGCGCCGCGAGGTCGATCACCGCGCCCTCGATCTTGCCGAGCTCGGACAGGCGCACTTCGGCGCGGGTCGCCTTGATCTTCGAGCGGAAGCCAACCTTGGGCAGGCGACGCTGCAGCGGCATCTGGCCGCCCTCGAAGCCGACCTTGTGGTAGCCGCCCTTGCGCGCGCGCTGGCCCTTGACGCCACGGCCGGAGGTCTTGCCCTGGCCAGCGGACGCGCCGCGGCCGACGCGCAGGCGCGGACGCTTGGAACCCGCGGCGGGCTTGATGGTATTGAGGCGCATCAGACGTTCTCCACTTTCACGAGGTGGCGCACCGCGCGGATCATGCCGCGGTTCTCCGCGGTATCGGCGACGGACACCGTCTGGTGGCGGCGGCGCAGGCCGAGGCCACGCACCGATCCAATGATCGATTTCAGCTGGCCGGCGGTGCTCCTGAGGAGCGTCACGCGGACTTCACCGTTCTTGCTGGCAGCGCTCATGCTCAGGCTCCGAGGATCTCTTGGACGCTCTTGCCGCGCTTGGCGGCGAAGTCGTCGGGCGAGCGGACCGCGCCGAGCGCCTTGATCGTCGCCCGCACGACATTGATCGGGTTGCGCGAGCCGTAGCTCTTCGCGAGCACGTTCTTGATGCCCGCGCACTCGAGCACCGCGCGCATGCCCCCGCCGGCGATGACACCGGTACCTTCGGAGGCCGGCTGCATCAGCACGCGCGTCGCGCCGTGCTCACCCTTGATCGAGTAGTGCAGCGTGTCGCCCCGCAGGCTCACGTTGACCATGTTCTTGCGCGCCTGCGCCATCGCCTTCGAGATGGCGACCGGCACTTCACGCGCCTTGCCGAAACCGAAGCCGACGCGCCCGGCGCCGTCACCCACCACCGTGAGTGCAGTGAAGCCGAACTGGCGTCCGCCCTTGACGACCTTTGCGGTACGGTTGACCGCGACCAGCTTCTCGAGAAACTCGTCGGCCGGTTGCTGCTTGTCTCGTCCGCCCATGCGTGATCTTTCCACGTCAGAACTCCAGGCCGGCTTCGCGCGCGGCGTCGGCGAGCGCTTTCACGCGGCCGTGATACTGATAACCCGAACGGTCGAACGCGACCTTGGTCACGCCGGCGGCGCGCGCACGCTCGGCGATCGCACGGCCGACGGCCTTCGCGGCCTCGACATTGCCCGTTCCCTTGAGATCCTGCGCGACGCTGTCCTGCACCGTCGACGCGGCGGCAAGCACGTTGCCACCGGAGGCGTCGAACAGCTGCGCATAGATATGGCGCGGCGTGCGATGCACCGTGAGGCGGGCCACGCCCAGCTCGCGGATCTTCGCCCGGGTCTTCACTGCGCGGCGCTGGCGCCGCTCCTTCTTGGTAATCTTCATCGCCGCACCTGCTACTTCTTCTTGCCTTCCTTCAGCACGATGCGCTCGTCGGAGTAGCGCACTCCCTTGCCCTTGTAGGGCTCGGGCGGACGGATGCGACGGATGTTCGCCGCCACCTGTCCGACCTGCTGACGGTCGGTACCCTTGACCAGGATCTCGGTCTGGCTGGGCGTCTCGATCGTGATCCCCTCGGGGATCGGAAACGCGACCGCATGCGAGAAACCGAGCGTCAGGTTCAGAGCCTTGCCCTGCACCGCCGCACGGAAACCCACGCCGACCAGCTCGAGCTTCTTCGTGTAGCCCGTGGACACGCCGAGCACCATGTTCGCAAGGTGCGCCCGGGTGGAGCCCGCGTGCACGCGCGCCTGCGCATCCCCGTACTTCACGGCGAGCGCCTTGTCCTGCTGCTCGACCTGCACGCCACGCGCGAGCGGCAGCGACAGCACGCCCTTCGCGCCCTTGATCGTGACCGCATCGCCACCGATCTGGGCGGTCACGCCCTGCGGCAGCGGTACATTCAGTTTGGCAACTCTCGACATGGTTCCTTCTCCGTCAGGCGACGATGCAGAGCACTTCGCCGCCCTGGCCGGTGGCGCGGGCCTCGCGGTCGGTCATCACGCCCCTCGGCGTCGAGACGATCACCGTACCGAGGCCACCGAGCACCTTCGGCAGCTCGTTCTTGCCGCGGTAGATGCGCAGCCCCGGGCGGCTGATGCGCTCGAGGCGGTCGATCACCGGCCGGCCGTCGTAGTACTTCAGCTCGATCGTCAGCGTCGCCTTGCCGGCGGCGTCCCCACCGACGTGGAAGTCGGCGACGTAGCCCTCGTCCTTCAGCACCTTGACGATCGCGCGCTTCACGCGCGAGCTCGCCAGGGTCACTTCCGTCTTGCGGGCGGACTGCGCATTGCGGATGCGGGTCAGCAGATCGGCAATCGGATCGGTCATGCTCATGCCGTGCGCTCCTTACCAGCTCGCCTTGCCAAGGCCCGGGATTTCGCCGCGATTGGCGACTTCACGCACCTTGACGCGCGCGAGGCCGAACTTGCGGTACACGCCGCGCGAGCGGCCGGTGATCGCGCAGCGATTGCGCAGGCGCGACGCGCTGGCGTCCCGCGGCTGCGCCTGCAGCTTTGCCTGGGCTTCCGCGCGTGCTTCGGGCGAGCTCTTGGGGCTGCGGATGATTTCCTTCAGCTCCGCGCGCTTCGCCGCGTACTTCTCCACGGTCTTGGCGCGCCGCTTCTCGCGTTCCACCATGTTCGTCTTGGCCATGCCGGTCTCTCTCGTTTACTTGCGGAACGGGAAGTTGAAGGCATCGAGCAATGCCTTGCCCGCCTTGTTGTCCTTCGCCGTCGTCGTAATTGTGATGTCCATGCCACGCAGCTGGTCGATCTGGTCGTACTGGATCTCGGGGAAAATGATCTGTTCCTTGACGCCCAGCGTGTAGTTGCCGCGACCGTCGAACGAGCGCGAGGGCACGCCGCGGAAGTCACGGATGCGCGGCATCGCGATGCTGATCAGGCGATCGAGGAACTCGTACATTCGCGCGCCGCGCAGCGTCACCTTGCAGCCGATCGCGAGGTCCTCACGCACCTTGAACGACGCCACCGACTTCTTCGCGTTACAGAGCACCGGCTTCTGGCCGGTGATCTTCGTCAGGTCGGCGACCGCCGCGTCCATGACCTTGCGGTCCGCGACCGCCTCGCCGACCCCCATGTTGACCGTGATCTTGGTGATCTTCGGCACCTGCATCGGGTTCGACACGCCGAGGTCGCGCTGCAACTGCGGCACGATCGTGGTGCGGTAAATTTCCTGTAGCCTGGCCATACGCCCTACCGTTACCGACGCTTACGCGTCGATCTGTTCGCCATTCGACTTGAAGACGCGTACCTTGCGCCCGTCCGCGAGCCGCTTGTAGCCGATCCGGTCGCCCTTCTTCGAGGACGGATTCCAGATCGCCACCTTCGACACCGCCAGCGGCGCCTCGCGCTCCACGATGCCGCCCGGCATCGGGCCGGTCGCCGCATTGCGGGGCTTCTGGTGCTTCTTCACCATGTTGACACCCTCGACGACGACCTTGCCGTCATCGAGCACCTTGACGATCGCGCCGCGCCGGCCCTTGTCCTTGCCGGACAGCACGACCACGTGATCCTTCAGACGAATCTTGCTCACCTGAGCCATCTCCTCAAATCACTTCGGGTGCGAGCGAAATGATCTTCATGAACTGCTGCGTGCGCAGCTCGCGCGTAACGGGCCCGAAGATGCGGGTACCGATCGGCTCGAGCTTGTTGGTCAGCAGCACCGCCGCGTTGCCGTCGAAGCGGATCAGCGACCCGTCGCCGCGGCGCACGCCCTTGCGGGTGCGCACCACCACCGCGTCGTAGACCTCGCCCTTCTTGACCTTGCCGCGCGGGATCGCGTCCTTGACGCTCACCTTGATCACGTCGCCGACGGTCGCATAGCGGCGGCGCGTGCCGCCGAGCACCTTGATGCACATCAGCGTGCGGGCGCCGCTGTTGTCGGCGGCATTGAGCATCGTGCGTAGCTGGATCATGGCCTTACTTGCCCCCTGCCTTCTTCACGACCTCGACCAGGCGCCAGGACTTGCGGCGCGACATCGGTCGGCACTGCCCGATCGTGACGCGATCGCCCTCGCGCGATTCGCCGTTCTCGTCGTGCGCCAGCAGCTTGGTCGTGCGGCGGATGTACTTGCCGTAGACCGGATGCTTGATCAGGCGCTCGACCTCGACGGCGATCGTCTTGTCCATCTTGTTGCTGACGACGAGGCCCGTCAGGGTGCGCTCGGTCTTCGCGATCGTTGCTTCGCTCATTTCCTGCCTCCAGCGACCGCGCCCTCGCGCAGCACCGTCTTCAGGCGCGCGATCGACTTGCGCACCTTGCCGAACTGGTCGGGCTTGACGCCCTGACCCGTGACCCGCTGCATGCGCAGCGCGAACTGTTCGCGGCGGAGCTTCAGCAGCTCCTCCCTGAGTTCCGCGGCCGACTTGGCCCGCAATTGCTTCGCATCCATCAGCGCACCTGCCGTTTCACGAACGAGGTCGCGACCGAGAGCTTCGCACCGGCGAGGCGGAACGCCTCGCGCGCGGTCTTCTCGTCCACGCCTTCCATTTCGAAGAGCACCTTGCCCGGCAGCACCTTCGCCACCCAGTACTCGACGTTGCCCTTGCCGCTGCCCATGCGGACCTCGAGCGGCTTCTTGCTGATCGGCACGTCGGGGAACACGCGCACCCAGATCTGGCCGCCACGCTTGACGTGACGGGCCATCGCTCGGCGCGCCGCCTCGATCTCGCGCGCGGTCATGCGCGCACGCGCGGTCGCCTTCAGGCCGAACTCGCCGAAGGACACGTGGGCGCCGCGCTGTGCAAGGCCGGTATTGCGGCCCTTGAACTGCTTGCGGTATTTGGTTCTTTTCGGTTGCAGCATGATTTCCAGCCCGGCGTCAGCCGGTCACTGCCTCCACCTGGGGCGTTGCGGGCGCCTGGGTCGCCTCTTCCTGCGGAGCCGTCTCCACCTCGGGCTGGTCGAACACCTCGCCCTTGAAGATCCACACCTTGACGCCGATCACGCCATAGGTGGTATTCGCCTCGCTGAAGCCGTAGTCGATGTCGGCGCGGAACGTGTGCAGCGGGATGCGGCCCTCGCGGCTCCACTCCGTGCGGGCGATCTCGCCGCCGTTCAAGCGACCCGAGACACGCACCTTCACGCCGAGCGCACCGCTGCGCATCGTGCTCATCACCGCACGCTTCATCGCGCGACGGAACATCACGCGCTTCTCGATCTGCTGCGCGATGCCGTCGGCAACCAGCTGCGCGTCGAGTTCGGGCTTCCTGATCTCGGCGATGTTCAGGCGCACGTCGGCGGTCGGCAACTGCAGCAGCTTTGCCGTCTCCTGGCGCAGCTTGTCGATGTCCTCGCCCTTCTTGCCGATCACGATGCCGGGGCGCGCGGTCTGGATCGTGATGTTGACGCGCTTGGCGGCGCGCTCGATCTGGATGCGGCTCACCGACGCATCAAGGAGCTTCTTCTTCAGGAACTCACGCACCCGGAAATCGGTGTGGATGTGCTGGGCGAACTGCTTCTTGCCCGCATACCACTTCGACGACCAGTCGCGCGTGATGCCGAGGCGGATGCCGATCGGATTGACTTTCTGGCCCATTCGTTCAGTCCTTCTTCCCGTCGCTCACCGCGATCGTGATGTGGCTGTTCCTCTTCACGATGCGCGTGCCGCGCCCCTTGGCGCGGGCGGCGAAGCGCTTCAATACGGGCGCGGTGTCGATTTCGATACGCGCCACCTTCAACTCGTCGACGTCGGCGCCGTGGTTGTGCTCGGCGTTGGCGATCGCGGACTCGAGCACCTTGCGCACGAGGCCCGCGCCCTTCTTCGGCATGAACTTCAGCTGCGCGATCGCGATGCCGACGGGCTGGCCGCGCACAACATCGGCGACGAGCCGGCACTTCTGCGGGGAGATGCGCGCATAGCGCAGCTTGGCGGTGACCTGCATGGCTTAGGCTCCTGCTTGCGCTTTGCGGCCGCCCGAGTGCGCCTTGAACGTGCGCGTCGGGGCGAACTCGCCCAGCTTGTGGCCGACCATGTTCTCGGTGACG
>Ga0116143_10001147_pt1 | contig 33288 bp, 20 predicted proteins | sample AD_UKC034_MetaG_FD_89745 | JGI IMG/M metagenome (GOLD analysis project Ga0116143, IMG submission 89745) | Active sludge microbial communities of municipal wastewater-treating anaerobic digesters from USA - AD_UKC034_MetaG | ecosystem: Engineered > Bioreactor > Anaerobic > Digestate | place: USA... | reverse complement strand
GGAAAACCCGGCGTTTCAACGAGAGCCCGATCGATCGGCGCCCCACGATTCACGCCGCCTGCCTGTCGCCCCGCCGGGGCGACCACGCGACAAACCGCCGCCCACCAGGGGCTGCGCCCCTGGCTAATCCGGTCCGGCCCTGGCGGGCCGGGATCGTGGCGCGATGGCTGATTGATCCGATCCCGTCACCGACTTCGGACATCGGAATTCGGAAATCGCAACTCGGGGTTCGCGGTTCGGGGCTCGGGGTTCAGATTTCGTTCCCAACCCTCAACTCTCAACCATCAACCATCAACGATCAACTGTTTCGAACCTGCGAACGTTCTCAATTCACCCACTCACCCATTTCCGCCCCTCTGCCCAATGACAAATGACCATTGAAAAATGATCAATGACAAATGATGCCCTCTCTGTGTCCTCCGTGCCTCTGTGGTGAATATCCCCCCGCGCTTTGATTTCCCCTCGTTCGATGGTACATTGAAACTCACTTCGCATCGAGGTCACCCCATGGCGCATTGTCCCCGCTGCCACACGCCGTCGGCTCCCAACCAGCCCTTCTGCAGCCGCTGCGGCCAGGCGCTGACGCCCGCCGCCCCGCCGCCATCGGCGTGCCAGTACTGCCGCGCGCCGCTTCCCGCCGGCTATACCATCTGCGCCAACTGCGCCACCCGGCAGCAGCAACCGCCGGCCTCGGCGTGCCAGTACTGCCGCGCGCCGCTCCCCGCCGGCTACACCATCTGCGCCGCCTGCGCCTCCCGACAGCAGCAGCCGCCCCCGGCCTCGGCGTGCCAGTACTGCCGCGCCCCGCTCCCCGCCGGTTACACCATCTGCGCCGCCTGCGCCGCCCGGCAGCGGCCCCAGCCGGCCCCCGCGCCCGCACCGTACGCCCAACAACCGCCGGCCTACGCCCAGCAACCTCCGCCGGCCTATGCCCAACAGCCGCCGGCTTACGCCCAGCAACCGCCCGCGGCGCCGCCGAAGTCCGGCCACGGCTGCCGGAACACCTTCCTCGTCCTGCTGGCGCTCGCCCTGATCGTGCTGCTCGCCGGCGGCGGCGTCGCCCTCTGGTACTACTGGGACGACCTGTTCGGCGGCGACGGCGGCGGCGGCGAGAGCAGCACCAGCGCGCCGCCCCCCGACGTCACGCCCCTGGACCCGGCCGAGACCATCATCCCCCCCGACGAGTACCCGCCGCCGCCGAAGGCCAATCCCCACGCCGGCTACGACTCGCCGCCCATCGACGCCGAGCCGGTGGCGGGCGTGCGCCTCACCGCGCCGGCCGGCGCGCTGGACCAGCCGCGCGACTTCCGCGCCGGGCGGCTGGCGCCGGCGGAGCTGCAACCCGTCAAGGCGCGCCTCGGGGAGCAAAACGTCCTGGTGCTGGCGGGCTTCCGCGTCGACGGCGGGATGGCGCCCGACGACCGGCTCCGCCAGCCCCTCACCGTGACGTTCGACCTGGCCCGCCTCGGCGTGGACCCGGACCTCCGGGGCTGGACCGGCGTCCGGATCGCCACCGACGACGGCCGGCTCAAGGAGATGCCCGCCGAGCGCCAGGGCGACACCCTGAGTTTCCGCACCCACCACAACTTCGTCGTCTACCTGGTGGTGGGCGCCACGTTGATCTCCGGCGCCCTCTACGTCAAGTCCGGCGCCGAGGCGGCCGAGGAGACCGAAGGGATCGAGTGGAACGGCATCATCAGCCGCTCGGGCAAGTTCAACATCCTCTGGCCCAAATCCCTTTACAACGGCAACGACCGCACCCGCCAGGCGTTCGCCCAGCTCGAGGAGCTGTGGCGCCACCGCATGGCCGGCACCCTGCCGCCGGGCCCGGCGCCGGGCGTGCCGCCCCCGTACGCGAACCAGCAGCGCATCATCGAGGAGATCCACGCCATCGAGCGGGAGTTCAAGGGGGGGTGGCTGCGCGACGAGTGGGCCTGGCCCGGGGCGCTCTGTATCGAGGCCGAACTGGAGTACGCCTACACCTACCTCACCGCCACCCGCGGCTTCAAGCCCCTGGACCAGCGGATCAACGTCTACCTGCGCAAGCCGTGGCGCAAGCAGGCGGGCGCCGTGGGCCTGTTCGAGGGGGCGCTGACGCGCCGCGCCTGGCTCAGCATCAACCTGGACAAGGCCGGCCCCCTGGACCGCGCCACCGACCTCGGCGCCACCGACGACGGCGTGAACCTGCAGGTGACCATCATCCACGAGCTGTTCCACGCCATCCAGTCCGGCTACGTCACGGGCAACGACACCCTCTGGTGCACCGAGGCGGCCGCCGTGGCGCTGGAGCAGGAGATCCAGCCCCTCTACGAGTCGCGCTCCAGCGGCAAGATCCAGGTCGGGCCGCTCCTGACCAAGCGCGACACCCTCTGGCCCGTCTACCGCCGCCCGCTGGACATCGGCGGCACCGTGGTGGGCCTGCTCAAGGGCGTCGAGATGCTCCAGCGCCACGGCTACGGCGCCTCCTTCCTGCTGGAACACGTCAAGACCGGTTACCGGGGCGGCGCCGACGCCTTCCTCCCCGACTACATGGCCGCGCTGGGACGCACCGGCGGCGGCACCGAGGCGCTGGTGCAGCTGGCCGTCTCCACCGGCCGGCTGGGCCGGCTCTACACCGACTTTTCCGCCGCCAACGCCGAGGCCGTCTGGGGCATGGTGGACACCGACCTCGGCAAGGGCGCCACGGAGCTCGACGCCGCGGCCAAACCGCGCCACTTCCAGCGGGCGGTGGACGTCCACCCCCTGAGCACGCCGTGCTACACCGTCACCGTGCCGGACACGCTGACCCGCGCCCGCGACAGCGTCGTGGTCTTCTTCCAGCAGAACCTGAAGGCGTCCGGCATCACCGTCCAGGTGCGCGAGCCCGGCGCGGCGCGCTGGCGCGAGATCGCCGAGCCGGTGGACACGCAGAAACTCACCTTCTCCGCCGCCGCCGGCCGGACCGGCAAGTGCGGCGTGCAGGTCATCGGCGGGTTCGTCCACCGCGACTACACCGTCCAGAACAAGGCGCACCTGGTCATCGTCACCCTCATCCCGCCGCAGCAGCCGCCGTCGCTCCCCGGCGGCGCGAAGCTGGACATCTACGATCTCAAGCCCGACGACAAGCTCGAGGTCCGCTGGGCCCGCTCGAAGCTGGACCGCTGCGACGAGTTCGCCGGCTACCGGCTCAAGATCGAGATCCGGACGAAGGCGGGGCGCGCCGAGCAGACCCGCGACGTCCCGCCCAAGCGCGACCGCCTCGAGATCCCCTGGTCCGAGCTGCTGCCGCCGGCGGCGTTCGAGGCCCCCGAGGATCCCATCGAACTGCGCCTCAGCCAGGCCGAGGTGCTGGCGGCCCAGCCGAAGATCGTGGGCCCGTACAGCGATCCGGCGGTGCTCGTCCTGGACGTCTTCGGCGAGGAGCTCAAAACCTACGAAGGACGGATATCGCTCCTCGGCGGCGACCGGACTTACGAGAAGTTCACCTATTACCCCGTCACCTCGAAGACGCCGAAGACGTGGGTGCCCGGCTTCTACCCGCCGGGCCACCCCAACGTCTGGATGGGCAGCGCCGTCACCTGGCGCTGGGTGGTGGAGGCCAACGGCGGCAACCACGCCAACAAGGTCCTGCACGGCCCGTACCTGATGAAGTACACCAGCGGCCGGGTCTGCTGCGAGGCCAACTACAAGTACGGCAAGCTGGACGGCGCGTTCACGGTGTACCACGAGTCGGGCGGCGTCGCCGGCAAGGGGCGCTACAAGGACGGCGTCCCCGACGGCCAGTTCCCCGAGTGGTGGATCGACGGCTCCTTGTCGCGCACCGAGACCTGGGAAAACGGCAAGAAGACCAAAACCGATTTCCCCGACAAGAAGAAGTAGTTCAGGCGTCCCGCCTGAGCGACCGTTGATGGTTCGTGCTCGTTATTCGTAATCGTAATTCGTAATCGTGATCGTAATCGAGCCTTTTGAAGGTTTGAACGTTCGCAGGTTCACAGGTTCGCAGGTTCCAGGTTCACAGGTTCGCAGGCTCCAGGTTCACAAGTTCGCAGGTTCCAGGTTCAGCATCAGTTGTTAGTTGATCAATGAAAAATGAATGCTCCGTGTCCTTGGTGACTTCGTGGTGAGCATTTCGAATCGAGTCACGATTACGATCACGATTACGATCACGATTACGATCACGATTACGAATTACGAGCACGAAATCCGAAGTCCGATGTCCGAAGTTGGTGACGGGATCGGATCAATCAGCCATTGCGCCACGATCCCGGCCCGCCAGGGCCGGACGGCATTAGCCAGGGGCGCAGCCCCTGGTGGACGGTGGTTTGTCGCGTGGTCGCCCCAGCGGGGCGACAGGCAGGTGGCGTGAATCGTGGTGGGCGCCGATCGATCGAGCTCTCGTTGAAACGCCGGGTTTTCCGAACGCCCCGATGTCGCCCCGATGGGGCTCGGGGTGGGGAAAACAGGCGCCTGCGTCGATGGGTCTCGCACCAGGGGCTGCGCCCCTGGCTAATGCCGTCCGGCCCTGCGGGCCGGGTGCGTGCCGAACGATCAACCATCAACTATCAACAGTATCCGAACCCGGAACTTTCGAACCTGTGAACCTGCGAACGTCCTCGATTCCCAGTTCCTAGTACCCAGATCCCTCCCCTCGTCTTTCCATTGACAAAAAAGTCTTCTTTGCGCCTTCGCGTCTTGGCGCGCCCCTCTCCCACCGCCGGCCTAATCCAGCTCGATCCGCATCCGGACCAGATCCACGACGTTGACCCGGCCGTCCCGGTTGGCGTCCGCCGCGCCGTCGCCGGCCGCCGGCGCCGTGCTGTCCTCGCTGAGGAATCCCCGCAGCTCCCACAGGTCGAGGTAGTTGAACAGCTCGTCCAGGTTCAGGTCGTAGAGGAAGTGGCGGAAGAAGACGCCGCAGTCATTCGTGGCGGCGAACGCGCGCCCCGACCCGTCGGTGTGGTAGACGAGCTGGGTGACCGAAGTGGTCGACGTATTGAGACCGGTGTTCACGCTGTACACGCTGCTCCCGGTGTGGGTGCTGCGATAGACCCCGCCGGACTCGGTCCCGATGAGCACGTTGACGGGCCACTCCGGCTCGATGGCCAGGGTCCCGATGGTGAACGTGTCGAGCCCCGTCGCCGTGGCGCTCCACGTCGCGCCGCCGTTCCAGCTCCGGTACAGCCCGCCGTTCTCGATCCCGGCCAGCAGGACCTGCGGATTGTCCGGCCGGATGGCCATTGCATGGACGTACCAGTCCTCGAGCTCGGCGCCGATGAACGTCCAGGTCGCGCCGCCGTCGACGCTCTTCTGGAGCGTGTACTCGTACGACGATGCCGCGCCGCCGGCGTAGAGAGTGAGCGGATCCGTCGGGTCCACCGTCAGGCAGAAGGCCGAGATGAAGGGTGCGGTGACCGCCATCCAGCTCTCGCCCCAGTCGGTGCTCCGGATCACCGCCGACCACGGATGGATGCCGCCGGCGAAGACCACGTTCGGCGCCGCCGGGTCCACGGCCACGCAGCGGGCGGAATAGAACGAGGGCAGCATCGGCTCCACCCACGTCGTGCCGCCGTCGTCGCTGCGGTAGAGGTTGCCGTCCCAGGTGGTGTAGACGACGGGCGCCGCGGCGCCGTCCACCGGCGCCACCACCAGCGTCTCCGAGTGGTCGGCGAAGACGGCGGCGTCGCCCACCTGGGCCGTTTTCCACCAGGTCCAGCCGTTGTCGTCGCTGATCCACACGCCGAACGCGGCGCTGCGGGCGTACACCCGGTGCTCCGGCGCCGGTCCCGCCGCCACCACCGGCACGCCGGGGACGGCCAGGCCGGTGTGATGCCAGTCCCAGGTGGCGCCGTCGTCGCGGGTGAGCAGGACCGCCCCGTCCGCGGTGCCGGCGAACAGCCCCTTCGGAAACTTTTTCTTGAAGGCGAGCGACACCACCGCCACGGTGCCCGTCCCGTCCAGGATGCCGCCGTCGCAGGGTGTCCAGAAGGCGCCCTCGTTCGTGGTGCGGTAGACGGCGGCCGTGGCGGCCGACCCCAGGCTGCCGGCGTACAGGATGTCGGGCGCCGTGGTGTCGAACGCCAGCGCGTACACCGGCTGCTCCAGCGCGGTCTTCGTCCAGGCGGCCCCGCCGGTGAGGCTCCGCCAGACGCCGCGCCAGCCGCCGGCCGCGGTGGAGTCGTAGCCGGCGTACACCTTGTCGGTCTCGCGCGGGTTCACGGCCAGCGCCGCCACCCGGGCCGAGCCGTCGCCGGCCACGAGGACGGTCCACTCCCCGCCGCCGTCGGTGGTCCGGTAGATGGAGCCGTCGGCCAGGCCGGCGAAGACGGTGCCGGGGGCGTTGGGATGCACCGCCAGGCTGTGCACCGCCGTCCCCGGCAGGTTGCCGGTGCGGTCGGCGGCCCCGCCGGGGTCGAAGGCGAACACCGTGCCGTCGGCGCAGCCGGCGTAGACGATCCAGTCGCCGGCCGGGTCCGGCCGGGTGGCGATGGCGAGCACGGGTCGCGCGCCCAGGGCGTCCGCCGCGGTCCAGACGCAGTCGGCGCTGCTGTAGTCGCCGCGCATCAGGCCGCCGGGCGTGCCGGCCCACAGGATGAACTCGGTGCCGGACACTTCGATGGCCCCCAGGGCCGTGACGTCGAGATCGGGCAGTCCGTCGTTGAACCGGGTCCAGTCGTGATACCCCACGGTGGGGAAATCGATGACGGTCATGCGCGCGACGCCGCCGCCGCGCTGGCCGGCGAACACGCCGTTCCACGCCTCCGGCGTGGCCGCCACCCGGGCCTGGTCGCCCGGATACGGTCCGTGGCACTGCCACTGGAGCAGCCCGGCGCCGGCCGCACCGGCCGCCAGGCCCAGGCACAGGAATAGGGATAGGAACAGGTGAAGGTATAGTGCTCTCCCCGCCCAACGGACTGTCCGCATTGAAACCTCCTCGCTCTATGTCCGACCGATTGCTTTGCCGTCTGTGCCGCCATCCTACCGTCCGCGCCCTCCGCCTGTCCAGCGGAATCCGTGCGGTCTGACATTCATCGTCTCCAGGGGCATCCTCCGCTCGGGCGCACTCTCGCCACTCGGTCTGTCGGCTTCCTTATCGTCGCTCCCTCCTCCTCTGTTGCTCAAAAACTACTCGTGTTCGTAATTCGTAATCGTAATCGTGCTCGTAATTCGTAATCGTGATCGTGATCGTAATTCGTAATCGTGATCGTACTCGTAATCGTGATCGTGCTCGGACCTGGGACCTGGGTTCTGGGTTCTAGATTCTGGACCCAGGTTCTGGGTTCTGGGTCCTAGATCCTGGCCCTAGGTCCTGGGTTCTGGGTTCCACATCCCAGGTCCCAGTACCCAGGTCCTAGGTCCCGGCTTACAGCACCCAGGTCCCTCTCCCCTGGTCCCTCTCCCCTGGTCCCTCTCCCCAGGTCCCAGCACCCAGTACCCAGGTCCCTCCCCCCAGATCCCAGCACCCAGTACCAGGTCCTTCTCCCCAGGTCCCAGCCCCCAGTACCCAGGTCCCTCCCCTCGTCTTTCCATTGACAAAAAAAGCCTGCTTCGCGTCTTGGCGCCTTGGCGTGCCCCTCTCCTCAATCCAGCCCGAACCGCTGCCGGTGCCGGCCGAGGTTCTCCTGCGCCGGCCACAAGGCGCGGTCCGCCGGCGGGATGATGCCCCGGCCCGCCAGCGTGAGCAGGAATCCCGGCACGTTGGCGGCGGTGCCGATGGTCCGGGCGGCGAGCACGGTGTAGTCGCCGCCCACCCCGAGCTGCCCCTCGTCGAACGCCCAGTGGCAGAGCTTGCAGAGCGCCATGCCGTTCCGGATGTCGTCGTCGTGGCTCTCGGCCCACGGCACGATGTGGGCCGCGTCCACGGCGGTGCGCCCCTCGGGGGTGACGATGCGCACGCCGCAGAGCGCGCAGCGGTGGTCGTAGCATGTCACCACGGCGCGCCGGAAGCCCTGGTCGCGGACCGCCTTCGGGTACTCTTCCCCCGCGTCCGGCTCCCGCACCACCGGCCGCTGCGCCCGGACCAGGAGCTCGCGACTGTAGGTGAAGGCCCCGGCGTTTTCCACGATCCGCGCCTCCAGCGCGGCCGCCCCCGCCGCGTCGAAGTGCGCGGCCAGGAGCACGGCCCGCAGCGCGGCGCGCGCCTCCGTCCCCTGCATGAGGAGGTGGAGCTCCGCGTCCATCCGCGCCCCCACGGCCAGGGCGCGCAGCTGCACCACGGTGCTCACGTTGTTGACCGCCGCCGCGTCGATCGTCCGGCCGGACGCGGGCACCAGCTCCCAGAACGGCTCGTTGTGGAGCCGCGAGAACGGGAAGGCGATGCTGCTCGTCCGCCCCGCGGGGACCACCCGGCGCCAGTAGCCGGTGAACAGTTCGTTCAGCTCGTTCAGGTCGCCGCCGATGTCCAGGAACGCGGCGGGCAGGGCGCCGCGGGCGGCCAGGTCCAGCACCGCCAGCAGCAGCAGCGGCTTGTGGGGCGCGCGCCCCTTTGTCGTCGCCCCCCACATGGGGCCCGGCGCCCGCCGCACCCCCTCGAACATTTTTATGTATCTCTCCAACTCCGCCATCTCTCCTTCCCCCACCCCTCATTCAACCATCAACTGCCGACGTACCTGCGAACATTAGAACCTTCAAACTTTAAAACCTTCAAACCCGGATTTTCTGAACTCAACCCTCAACCCTCAACCCTCAACTCTCAACTAATAACCCCGCATCGTCTATCGCTCTTTCCAATATGCTGCTTTACCCGGAAATATCCATCTGACTCCCCCCCGCGGCTCAGCCGCGTCGCCGGCGTAGCGCGGGATCAGGTGGACGTGCAGGTGCATCACCGTCTGTCCGGCGGCGGCGCCGTCGTTGACGCCGATGTTGAACCCGTCGGGCTTGTGCTTCTCGACGAGGATGCGCCGCACCTCCTCCAGCAGCTCCCAGATCGCCCGCCGCTCTTCCTCGCTCGTCTCGAACAGCGACGCCACATGCCGCCGCGGCACGACCAGCGCATGCCCGGGCGACACGGGGAATCCGTCCGCCACCGCCACGGCGTTGTCGTTTTCCGCGAGAATCAACCGGTCCTTCAGTTCGCAGAACGGGCACCGGTCAGACATCATGCGATCCTCTCAACCGATCTCTCATGCCGTGACGCCCGAACCCGTCAGCCTCATCGTCCGTGCTGTGTCGTCCGAAACCTTCAGCCTGATTCAACATGCGAAGCCAGCGACAGAGCTATTTGATTTATACCACAACCAGCCGTCCCCTATTCAACAAGCGGTCGGCCTTATACATCGAGTGTCTGGAATTTGAGAGCATCCCAAGTTGCTGATACGGCGACAGAAAGTTGCGCGCTTGAAAAACGGAATTTTCCAACTCGGTGCCCATCCAAACTGTTAACTGGATCACATTCCTCCTTGTTTCTCCTTGCCCTTCCTCCGCCTGCCGGTCTATCATAAGATGCGTCTAGGCCACGCAGTAGAGGACTCTCAGGGGGGCGCATGCGCGTCATCGCCATCCATCTCGCTTCCACGTTCCATCCTCGACTTCTGCCCATCAACTATCAACCATCAACCATCAACGGTTCGCGAACCTGCGAACTTTCGAACTTGCGAACCTGGAACAAATGGAATCCGCCCATCAACGATCAACCATCAACGGTAGCCGAACCTGGAACGAATGGAATCCAACCTTCAACTCCGCGAGGTATAGATGAACAGTCTCGGCCGCCTGGAACGCGTGGATCTCCGCACCGTCTGGACTAGCGAGTCGGGCGACTTCACTCCCTGGCTGGCCCAGGAGGAGAACATCCGACTCCTGGGCGACGCCCTGGGTCTCGACCTGGAGGTGCAGGCCCAGGAGAAGGAAGTGGGCCCCTTCCGCGCCGACATCCTGTGCAAGAACCTCCTGGACGACTCGTGGGTGCTCATCGAGAACCAACTGGAGCGCACCGACCACACCCACTTGGGCCAGCTCCTCACTTACGCCGCGGGCCTGGAGGCGGTCACCATCGTCTGGATCGCCCAGCGCTTCACCGAGGAGCACCGCGCCGCTCTCGACTGGCTGAACGAGGTCACCGCAGAGCACATCACCTTCTTCGGCCTGGAAGTGGAGCTCTGGCGCATCGGTGACTCACCCGTCGCCCCCAAGTTCAACATCGTCTCCAAGCCCAACGACTGGAGCCGTACGCTTCAGCACGCCGCCCGCAACGCCGAGAGTTCCGAAGCTAAGCAGCTCCAGCTCAGCTTTTGGCTGGCGTTTCAAGACTATCTGGATCAGCACAGCACATTGAGATGTCAAAAGCCGGCGCCGAGAAACCGGCTGAACATTTCGATTGGCAAGCAGGGGATGCACCTGTCGTGCATCGCCTCGATGTATGATTCGGAAGCCCAAATCTTTCAGCCCGAACTGCGGGTTGAGATGTACCTGAAGGGCGATCATGCGAAAGAAAACTATCAGGTTCTGCTCAGGCACAAGGAAGACCTCGAAAAAGGGATCGGTGAACCACTCGTCTGGTACAACCCGGATAACGCAAGCTGCTGTCGGATCTATGTCCGTCGTTCCAGTGACTTCACGGATGAACCCAACTGGCCCGAACAGCACGCCTGGCTGAAAGAATATTCGGAGAAATTCCACAAAGTCTTCAGCCCCTGGATCCGGGATCTGAAATAAACGGTGGCTTTGAATGACTCAACTCGGCCCGGATGGCCCGCAGGTGACGGCGTCGCGCGACGCGCTCTGGATAGCGCGAAGCGCCCTGGAGTGCGCAGGCTCGACTGCGCTCTGGCCGGACCGGTTTGGAGTGCGCAGACACGTCTGCGCTCTGGTTTCCCGCGGGACGCGGGCGCCGAGGTATTACTTTACGAGCCTCACCGCACCAAGCGATTTTACCCCGCGCTCCGCGCCCATCCAGAGCGGCGTCATGCCGCCGCACTCCAGACCGTGGTGCCGCCTCATGGCGGCGATCATCCGGCAGGGATACGATTCGTTAAATGCGCTTTGAGTAACTAGCTGTGCGAGAATAGAGAGGCTCAACTCATGTCGGATCACCCAATGCTTCGCGACGGACACATACTCACCGGTCCCCTCTTTAACGAGCCCATGCGGGTGGAAACGGTGCAGCGCCCCAATGCAGATACTTGGCTCGTCGGGTTGGTGGGAATCCAAACCGAACGCTTTCGAAGAGTCACTCTCACCTCCGCCGACCTGACAAAACTCACCGTCACGGATCCGACGCTCAACTACGCCGGTGACGGACGTCTGCTGAAGCTGGGCATCCAGGCCTACGCCTTGGGCATCGCCTACGAGTACGATCCGTTTTTCGGCCTCTCCATGTCGCGGGTGGATCCGCTGCCCCACCAGCTCGAAGCGGTCTACGACTACCTCCTGAAGCTGGCCCGCGTGCGCTTCCTGCTGGCCGACGACGCCGGCGCCGGCAAGACCATCATGGCCGGCCTGCTCATCCGGGAGCTGAAACTCCGCGGCCTGGCCGACCGCGTGCTCATCGTCTGTCCCGCCAACCTCTCCTTCCAATGGCAGCGCGAGCTCCACGAGAAGTTCGATGAGAAATTCGTCGTCCTCAAGGGCGGCGATATCCGCGAGCAGTTCGGCGTCAACCAGTGGCTGGAGCAGCGGGCCGTGATCACATCGCTCGACCTGGCCAAGCGGGACGACATCCTCCCCGGCTTGCGGCAGGTCCACTGGGACCTGGTGATCGTGGACGAGGCTCACCGCATGTCCTGGTCGCCGCCGGCGCGCAAGACGGCCCGTTACGCCTTGGGCGAACTGCTGCGGGACATCACCGACCACCTGCTCCTGCTCACCGCCACGCCCCACAAGGGCGATCCGGAAAATTTCACCTTGTTTCTCCAGTTGCTCGATGCCGACGTGTTCGCCGACGTCCGCTCCATCGAAGAGGCGATGAGCCGGCGGCGGGCGCCGTTCTACCTGCGCCGCACGAAAGAGGCGATGATCCATTTCCCCCAGCGCCAATCCGACGGCACCTGGACGGCGGAGAAGATCTTCACCAAGCGCATCCCCCGCACGGTGGATTTCCAGATCGACGGTGCGGAGCTCGAGCTCTACCGGGACGTGTCCCGCTTCGTGAAGCGCCAGAGCGCCAAGGCCGCCGCGCTGGGGGACGAGCTGCGGGCACGCGCCGTCGGTTTCCTGATGGCTCTTTATCAACGCCGGTTGTCCTCCAGCACCTATTCCATGCGGCACAGTTTGGAAAATCGCATCCGCCGCCTCACCGAGGGGCTCAAACGGGCCCAGGACCTGGTGCGCCTGGCGCCGCCGGAACTCCCCGATCCGGACGAGCTGGAGGAGATGGAGGAACAGGAGCGGGAACGCTTCGAGGCCCTGCTGGACGCCATCTCCCTGGCGGGAGCCGCCGACGCGGTCCGCGAGGAGATCGCCGAACTGAAGCAACTGGCCCAGCAGGCCCAGGCCGTGGAATCATCAGGAACCGAGGCCAAACTAGCCAAGTTGAAGGAGCTCCTGCACCAGGAGGGGTTCTTCGATCACGCCGACCAGCGGCTGCTGATCTTCACAGAATTCAGAGACACGCTGGATTACCTGATGGGACACTTGAAGTCCTGGGGATTCTCGGTGGGCTGCATTCACGGCAGCATGAAGCCGGGCTCGCGCGACGATCCGGGCACCCGCCTGCACGCCGAACAGCAGTTTCGCGAAGGCGCCATCCAGATCCTGGTGGCCACCGAGGCGGCCGGCGAGGGCATCAACCTCCAGGTCTGCCACATCCTGTTCAATTACGACATTCCGTGGAACCCCAACCGCCTGGAACAGCGCATGGGCCGCATCCACCGGTACGGCCAGCGGAAGGACTGCCTGATCTTCAACTTCGTGGCCACCAACACCATCGAAGGACGCGTCTTGCAACGCCTGCTGGAGAAGCTGCAGGAGATCCGCAACGCCCTCGACGACGACGCCGTGTTCAACGTGGTGGGTGAGATTCTGCCTGCTGCGCACGTGGAGCGCATCCTGCGGGATTACTATGCCGGCAAGCTGGGCGACGAGGATCTCGAAGAGCGCCTGCTGGTGGATGTGGACGAGGGCCGTTTCCGCGCCATCTGCCAGAACGCCCTGGAGGGGCTGGCCGCCAAGAAGCTGAATCTGGAGATGCTCATCGAGCGGCGCGCCCAGGCCCAGCAGCACCGGATGGTGCCCGAAACCATCGTTCGGTTCATCCGGGAGGCCGCCTCCGGCGTGCCCCTGACCATCAAGCCGTTGGATTACTACCCCCATGCGTTCGAACCGGCCCGCACGCCGCCGGTGCTCCGGAAGTACGAGCGGGAACCGGACTGGCGGCTGCCGGCGCTGGCCACCAAGTATCCGGCGTGCTCCACAGACCGCGAGACGGCCGAAAAGCACAGTCTGGAATGGGTCACCCCCGGCCATCCGCTGTTCGAGTCCATCCGCCGCCACACACTGGCTCAATCGACCGGGACGCTGGCCGACGGGGCCTGCTTGTACTCCCTGCAGCACGATCGGGCGGTCCGGCTGGACGTTTACCGCGCGCGGCTCGTGGACGGCCTGGGCCACGTCATCCATGAGCGGTTGTTCGCCGTGGAGTTAGACGACGAGGGCGGCCGCAACCTGCGCGACCCGGTGATGCTGGGCAACCTCACGCCGGCGGCGCTCCCGGCCCCGTTGCCGGACGTCGCCACGATTCCCGAAGACATCAGCTGGCTCCACGAGCAGGCCCTGGGGCCGTTCCTCGATGCAACGCGAGCGGAACGCGTGGCCGAGCTGGATCGCGTGGCCGAACACGTGGAGCTGTCGCTCACCGAACTCATCCAGCGCGCCGATATCGAGATCGGGCAGGCGGCCGATGACGTTCAGCGGGGAGTGGTGGGCGCCGAGGGGCGGCTGGCCCAGGCGGAGAACCGCCACGCCGAGCTGATCGTCCGGCGCGAGCGGCGGCGGGAGGAGTTGGCCCAGCAACGCGCCCTCACCCTGCAGGCCGTGGAGCGGCTCACCAGCGTTCTCATCCTGCCCCATCCGGCGAGCAACACCGACGAGATCCTCCACCTGCGTCCTAACCCGGACACCGAGGCGAAGGCCATGCAGGTGGTGATGGATTTCGAAGCCGCCCAGGGGCGCCGGGTGGAGGACGTTCACGAACAGAACCTGGGCTATGATATCTCCAGCCTGGATCTGGCCTCTGGCGAACTCCGCCTCATCGAAGTCAAGGGCCTGAGCGACGCCACCGGCACCATCCTGCTGACGCCCAACGAGCGCCGCGTCGCCGAGGACCGGCGCGATTGCTACTGGCTTTACGTCGTGACCAATTGTGCGGATAAACCAATTCTTCAGGAGCCCATCCCCGATCCGGCCCGCTTCCCGTGGCACGAAGTCACCAAGGTGGCTCATTACTGGCTGAATGTGAACGCCATGACTAACCCATTGATTTTTAGAGAAAAACAATGAGCTTTATGAACTTAATCGCTAATGATGTTTACATAAAGCCAAAGAAACTATCTTAAGAGAAGAATAATGATTCCTAAAGAATGTAAACGATTAGCTGAAGTTGATTTCCCAATTGCAGTTGTTTCTAAACACTCGGCGAGGGAAAAATCTATACGTCATGGTCACCCATCAACGCTCCACCTGTGGTGGGCAAGGCGACCATTGGCGGCATGCCGGGCGATGCTTATGGCGCTTCTACTGCCCGATCCAGACGATCCCCTGTGCCCGGTAGCGTTCAAAACGAGTGCGAAAGAACTGCTGATCAGCATGCCGGGATGGAACACTCCCCGAATGGTAAAACAGGTAAAGACCGACGAGGGCCTGCACGAAGCACTTCTGACCTTCATCGGGGATTTTGCCGACTGGAAAAATTCTTCGAACAATAGCTTTATCACGACAGCCCGCGCACTGGTCAAGGCGGCCCATCCGGAAGAGACGCCGCTGGTGATGGACCCGTTCGCCGGAGGCGGATCAATCCCTCTGGAGGCGTTGCGGTTGGGGTGCGAGGCATTCGCCAGCGATCTCAATCCGGTGGCTTGTCTCATCCTCAAGGTCATGCTGGAGGACATTCCCCGCCACGGACCGGAATTGGCCGCGGAACTGCGCCGGGTTGGTGGGGAGATCAAGAAACAGGCCGAGCAAGAACTCTCGGAGTTTTATCCCAAAGACCCGGATGGTGCTACGCCGATCGCTTACCTATGGGCGCGGACAGTTAGGTGCGAATCGCCCAACTGCGGTGCTGAGATTCCGCTCATGCGGTCATTCTGGCTCTGCAAGAAAGCCAGCCGGAAGCGTGCGCTCAATTTTAAGGTCGTTCGACCGCGGACCGGACCGCCCCGCGTCGAATTCGAAATCTTCGAGCCAAAATCAGAGAAAGAAGTTCGGGGAGGGACGGTTACACGAGCCAAAGCCACCTGCCCGTGTTGCAACATGGTGTTGCCACCGGAACGCGTCCGTGCACAGCTTTCCGAGCAGCGCGGTGGGGCTGATGTGGTTTTTGACAAAAACGGTAAACGTATCGGTGGCGCTCGAATGCTTGCAATTGTAACGCTGTATCCGGGTATTCAGGGACGCAACTATCGTCTTTCTAGCGAAAGAGATTATGAGGCCGTATGGAAAGCACAGAAGCAACTCAGAACGATTCTTGCCGAATGGGAACAAGGCAGGCGCAAGGGGCATTGTCCGATTCCCGATGAGCCATTACCTCCGGTAGGAACTCTTGGCTTTCGTATTCAAAGATATGGAATGCGCTTATGGGGTGACTTGTTCACTGCTCGCCAAAAGATTGCGCTCGGTTCAATCTCATCTATTAACGAAGGATACGATGACGAGAAAGTACAATTGCTAGCTGCACTCGCAGTGGGAAAAACGGCGGATCTAAGTAATTCCGGTACTCCTTGGAAGCCCGGTGCAGAATGCCCTGTTCACATGCTATCAAGCCAGAAAATTCCCCCATTTTGGGACTGGGCTGAAGCAGTCCTTACAGTTGATAGTAGCGGATCATTTATCAGTGCTTACCATCGAAGTTCAGCAGCATTGGAGAATGCCTTCAATTACACCTATTTTGCAGGAAACCTTTTTAGCGGTAACGCTGCATCTCGCGGTAATTTGCCTGATGAGAGTGTCGATGTCTGGTTTACAGACCCCCCATATTATGATGCGGTGCCTTATGCTGATCTTTCCGATTTCTTTCTTGTATGGCTCAAGCGGGCTCTAGCTAGCAAGAGTGTAATGGAAGACCCTTTCGATTCTTCAAATCCACTTTCTCCCAAACAACAAGAAATCGTACAGGATGAGTCGAAGAGAATTAATGGCCGGATAAAGGATCGCGTTTGGTTTGAAGACACTATGGCACTTACTTTCTCTGAGGGACGTCGGATTCTGCGAGAGGACGGTATTAGCTCGGTCGTATTCGCACATAAAACCACCGAGGGCTGGGAGGCTTTACTGTCTGGAATGATTCGTGGTGGATGGACGATTACTGGATCATGGCCGATTGCTACAGAGATGGGCACGCGCCTACGTGCTCGCGATTCAGCCGCGCTTGCTACAAGCGTTCATCTAATTTGCCGCCCGCGATCAGATGACGCACTCATCGGTGATTGGGCGGAGGTACTCCATGAGCTTCCTAACCGCGTTGGGAACTGGATGGAACGTCTCCAAGGCGAGGGCGTCCGCGGCGCGGATCTGGTCTTTGCCTGCATCGGCCCGGCATTGGAGATATTCAGCCGATACCGGAAAGTTGAAACTGCCGACGGCAGCGAGATCAAACTCGCCGAGTATCTTGAAAAAGTGTGGGAGGTTGTTGGACGCACGGCCCTAGAACAAATACTTGGGACAGATGAAGCTCGGGCGCGAAACGGCATGGCTGGCGTGCTGGAAGAGGATGCGCGGTTGACGGCGCTCTTCCTCTGGACGCTCCAGTCCACCAGCGGCCAGATGGATTCTAACGTTGAGGACTCGGATGAAGAAGATATAGACGATGATGAGGAAGAGGAAGATATCCCAAAGGGCAAAGTGAAGGGATATAGCCTGATCTTCGACGTGGTCCGCCGTTTTGCCCAACCCCTGGGAATCGACCTGCCCAAATGGGAGGGCCGCATCATCCAAACCAAAAAGGGAGTGGTGCGGCTGTTGCCCGTCACCGAGCGCGCCCGCCAGCTCTTCGGCGCCGAAGGGGTGAGCGCGGCGGCCGATTGGATCGCCGAGGATCCGCGGAAAGGGTTGCAGAAATCGCTCTTTACCGAATTTGCGGAAGACCGCGCCCAAAAAGTCCGCGGCCGGGGGCGGCGCAAGGTGCTGGTGGACCCGATATCGGCGGATGCCGCCGCCATGAGCGAGGCCACCACGCTGGACCGCGTGCACGCGGCGATGCTCCTCCAGTCGAGCGGTCAGACCAACGCCTTGCGCGCCCTGCTCCAGTCGGAACAGGACCGCGGCCCGGACTTCATGCGATTGGCAAATGCGTTGTCCGCCTTGTATCCATCCGGCAGCGAGGAGAAACGGTTGCTGGACGCTATGATTTTGGCGATTCCGAGATAACTTAATGCGCCCTAAAGTGTTTTCGAAACGCAATCCTGCCACCGCCAAGACATCGTCATTGACGTTTCCATCGCGAAATAGAATTTGGATCACGATTAGAGATTGTGATCCTTACTATGATTCAGATCATATTTCTAGTTCAGATCTATGCACAGACGATCTGCCAGAGCGCTTGAAAAAAGAACATGGCTGGATCGAGCTTCGTGCATACAAGAACCCAAATGAATATGAAGTTCTCAAGAGCATGCAGGAATTTATCCAACGAGGTACTCCCAGGTTTGTTCTCGATTCATGTGAGCTTTTTTTCGATATTCTTGAGGAATATCAAGTGAATCGAGGCTATTCGGGTGCTGACCCAGTTAGATATCAAAAACAACTCAACGTCATTTTCGATGATGCCAATCTGCCGTGGCGGATGCTCGATGGCCGTATTTTAAAGGTTGATTCCAAGTGGCTCGAAGAGGAAATCCACGCGAAAGCTATCGAACTGATCGCTGTCGCCGGTTTTGAGGGTGCCCTCCACGAATTTCTACAAGCTCGGTCGGACTTTTCCAATGGTGATTTTAAAGGTGCAATCAACTCAGCCAACCTGGCGCTTGAAAGCACCATGAAGGGAATATTAGGGGTGGAACAGGCCAAACCAGGAGAGCTTGTACGGAAAATCATCGACAGCGGGATCATCCCGGATTATCACGAGGAGTTTCTCGTAGTATTCGAAAAGCACATTCTGCGTTCTGTGCCCAACGCACGGAATTTTGAGAAAGGAGTTGGACACGGACAGGGAGTGGTCATCAGTGAACCACCGAAGAGTTTTGCAGAACTTGCAGTGAATCTGACAGGCGTCTTGATTTTGTTCTTGATCAAGAGACATCTTGAATTGTATCCGCCGCGAGTTGACACTCCAAATGAATCTGTCGATTTATCCGATGACGTTCCGTTTTAATCAGACCGGAGGCTGAAGCTATGGAACCCTGGTACAAGGTGGCCACGCCGCGCAAGGAGGTTCGGGAGGGACGATCGTTCAATCCCGACGAGTTCGCCATTCACCTGGAGCAGGTGGTGGCGGGGACGGCTCCCGAGGACTACCGGGATGCCCGGCAGTTCTTCGGCCGCACCTGTTTCACCCGGGCGCTCCGCGAGCACGCCGGCATGGTGCTCCGGCGGCTGGCGGGGCAGACGGCCAACACGGCGCCGGTGCTCACCCTCATCACCCAGTTCGGCGGCGGCAAGACCCACACGCTCACCGCGCTGTACCATCTGGCGACGAATGGGCCGTCGGCGAAGCAGTTCCCGGGCATCTCGGACCGGATCATCGAATGGGAACTGCCAGCCGTGCCGCAGGCGCGGGTGGCGGTGTTCGTGGGCAACGCCTGGGATCCCCAGCCGGGACGCGAAACGCCGTGGATCGACATCGCCCGGCAACTGGCCGGCGAGGCGGGCGTCCGGGAACTGGGGCCCGCCGCCGCGACCACGCCGCCCGGGACCGAAGCGCTGGGCCGCATCTTCGCGGCGGCCAACGGGCCGGTGCTACTGCTGTTCGACGAGGTGCTGAATTTTTTCAACCGGCACCGGGCGTTTGCCGACCCGTTCCACGCCTTCATCCAGAACCTCACCGTGGCCATGACGGGCACGCCATGCGGCGTGGCCATGATCAGCCTCCCCCGCAGCCAGGTGGAGATGACCGACTGGGACATGCAGTGGCAGGACCGGCTGACCAAGGTGGTCCGTCGCGTGGCCAAGGACCTCATCGCCAACGACGAGACCGAGATCAGCGAGGTGGTCCGCAAGCGGCTGTTCGAAGACCTGGGGAGCGAACGGATCCGGCGCAACGTGGCCACAACCTATGCCACCTGGTGCTTCGACCGGCGCGCCCAGCTCCCGCCGGAGTGGACGGCGGTGGACAGCGCCGCCACCCAGGCCGGCGCCGCCGAATTCCTGCGCGGCCGCTTTGAGAACTGCTATCCGTTCCATCCGGCGACGCTGTCGGTGTTCCAACGCAAGTGGCAGGCGCTGGCCCAGTACCAGCAGACGCGAGGCACGCTGGCCATGTTGGCCCAGTGGATCGCCTGGGCCTACCGCACCGGCTTCACCGAGGCCCGCCGGGAGCCGCTCATCACCCTGGGGTCCGCGCCCCTGGAGGCGCCCGAGTTCCGCAGCGTGGTGCTGGGCCAGCTCGGCGAGTCCCGCCTGGTGGCCGCCATCGATGCGGATATCGCCAGCGACCACGCCCACGCTCGGGCGCTGGATGCCGACACGAAGGGTCCCCTGCGCCAGATCCACCGCCGCGTGGGCACCGCCGTCTTCTTTGAGTCGTCCGGCGGCCAGGTGGACAAGGTGGCGCACCTGCCGGAGCTGCGCTTCGCCCTGGGCGAGCCGGATGTGGACACCACGTCCATCGACACGGCGGCGTTCGCGCTTGAAGACAAGTCGTATTTCTTCCGCCGCGTGGGCGCCGACGGCTTCAAGATCAGCCACCAGCCGACCCTGAAAAAAGTGGTCAGCGACCGCCGCGCGTCGATCGACGAGGCCACGGAGATCCTCCCGGCCATGCGGCAGATCGTCAAGAAGGAGTTCGAGCGGGGCACGGCGCTGACCATGGTCTCATTTCCCGACGACGGCGCGGCGGTGGCGGACACGCCGCGGCTCACAATCGTGGTCATGGACCCGGAGAGCGAATGGGTGAGCTCCGGAGCCCTCCGCACGCGCATCGCCGAGTGGACCCGGCAGCGCGGTAAATCGCCCCGGCTCTACCCCGGGGCGCTCGTCTGGTGCCTGAAGAAGCCCGGCCGCGAGCTGCGGGACAAGGTGGAACTGTGGCTGGCCTGGAAGCGCGTGGCCAAGGAGATCGCCGAGGGAACCTTAGGCGGTGAGTTCGAGAAGTCGGAACGGGCCGAGATCCAGGCGAAACTCACCGATGCCGAGGAAGCGGCCAAGGACGAGGTGTGGGGCGGCTTCCGCTACGCCGTGCTCTTCGACAGCAAGGAAACCGACGGCCTTCGGGTCATCGACCTGGGCGCGGGGCATTCCAGCGGCAGCGAGACCATGTGCGGCCGCGTGATCACTGCGCTAATGTCCGAGGGATTGCTGAGTAAATCGGTCGGGGCCGCATACCTGGAGCGCGCGTGGCCGCCGGCGCTGAAGGCATCCGGCGCCTGGCCGTTGGCCAGCCTGCGGCAGAGTTTCCTGAACGGCTCGCTCATCCGGCTTACCGATCCGGACGCGGTGCTTCGGGAAAAGATCGCGGAATTCGTGACCAGCGGGACGTTTGGTCTGGCCTCGAACCCCCAGGCGGATGGGAGTTATACTTACGTTTGGTTCCAGGAACAGGTCCATCTGGATGAGATCGCGTTCGATTCCAATGTGTTTCTGCTCACCAAAGCCCAGGCAAAGGCCATTAAGGAGGGTCGCCCGGGTTCAGCCGCCGGATCCGATTCGGGCCCGACGCCCGGCAAGGGAGCTGGCACAGGCTCCGCCTCCGGTATGGGATCAGGAATTCTACCTGGGTCGGCGACCGGAGCGGCTGCCGGTTCCACCCCAGGTTCTGCTACCGGGACACAGCCGGGTGCCGAGGCAGGAGGACAGGCCGGGCCTGCGTCCACTGCGCAAACTCGTCGGTATCGCATCTCCGGCTGCATCAGCCCGGAGAAATGGAACCGGTTGGGCACCAAGATTATCCCCAAGCTGAAGCAGGGCAGCGATGTGGAGGTGGGCGCCTACTTCGACGTCACCCTTGACGCCGCCTCGGAAGCTGCATTCATTACCGACATCAAACAAATCCTATCCGACATCCAGAACGATCTGGATATCCAGGTATTAGAGGACGACAAATAGCGGTATTGAAGGAGCGTCTTAATACGGTAAGTGCTCTGCAGTAGATGCTAACTGAAAGCTCAAATCGTATCAGACAAAAATGCTCATTAAAAGATTCATTAGGAACATGTTAGATGGCAACGAAAATCCGTTAACGGGACAGTGTTGACATAATAATCATCTTGGAGTTGGAACATGTCAGATGATTCATTACAGAATTCTAACAATATCGATGGCAGTATCTCCGATCTCTCGGCAGATCAGGAAAAAAAACATCCTATTGCCGAAGCAATTGATTGTCTCGTTAGTCGTGCCGAAGATATCAAATATTCAGCGCGACAATTCATTCCTCTCGCGTATAAAGATAAATTACAGCAATTAAAGCAAATTTTAAAAGCTTTTGAATCAAACCTTCCTCTTTTTGAAGATCCGGATTGTCATAAAAGAATACTAGCCCAGAGCGCTGTTCAGACGACAGTTTTTCAACTAGAACGCCTTGCACGATCAGATGTTCCCGGAGTGATACAAAGTGGTTTGTTTCTTGCCCTTTTTTCAGCTTTTGATGCTTTTACAGGGGATCTCCTCCATGGTCTCTATTTAAGAAAACCGTTACTTTTTAATAGTCTTGAGAAAACACTAACTTTTTCGGATGTTCTTGCAGCCAAAACAATAGAAGATTTAAAACAACAAGTTTTAGACGATAACATAGAAGATCTACGACGAAAGAGTTATTCAGAACAATTTGCATGTTTAAGCCAACGATATAAAATTAAATTAACTGAATTTGAAAACTGGCCTGCTTTTGTCGAGTGTTCTCAACGTCGCAATTTGATAACTCATTGCGATGGAATAGTGACAGAACAATACTATAAAGTTTGTCGAGATGCTGATGTTAAGGAAAGTAGTCTTGCACCAATTGGTTCGAAAGTAAAAATCGGTGCAGAATATTTTTATTCGACATGCGAGCTAGTCATCGAAGTGGGAATCAAGCTAGGGCAAACTCTGTGGCGAAAAACTTTACCGGAAGAAATCTCTGAAGCTGACAATCATATAATGTCTCTTCTCTATGGTGCGCTTGAAAACCGGAATTGGCCACGCGCAAAGATGATTGGTGAGTATGCTTTCCGTCTTCCTAAATTCTTTTCAGAACAAAATCAGAAGATTATAACCGTAAACTTTGCTCAAGCTTTATTGCGAGATGGTGAAAAAGATCGGGCTAAGAGTATTATTGATAATATTGACTGGTCAGCTACGACAGACGATTTTAAACTTGCTCGAGCAGTTCTTTTACAAGATTATAGTGATGCTGAAATAATCATGATGCGGATAGGCAAGCAAGGTCAGTTAACAAATGAAAACAGTTATCACACTTGGCCATTATTTATTGAATTCCGTGAAACAGAAAATTTCGCTCGTGCATATTTTAATGTTTTTGGCTACCCTTTTGCGGAGAAGTTAAAGGAGGAGGCAACTGAAGCATCTAGAAAAGCTGCAGCTGAAGTAGCTTTAGAACTCCCCATTGTTGATGGCACCCAGAATCTTTTGAAAGAGACGAACGAACTATTTTGTGATCCTGGTGCTCATGATTGAACCACATTAAATAATGGTGTAAAGAGATTTCCGAAGTATTTTTAGGATAATCTTGGCATATAATTGGTATTTTCCCAATGAATCAGGCTTGAATAATTATCAATTTGCGAAGTGATACAAATGAAGTGCTGTGTGGTTATTTTGAAATAAACCTGGTATGGAGGAGCATTCCAACCCCGATCGGGGCGATGCATTCCGCTTGCAAACAGGCCGGAGTGGGTTTTCAATAGTGGCCATGACTCCCGATGAGCGTGCGCGGCTGTTTTTGAGGTTGGCTCGGTACTTTGGGACCGAGGTGGGGGCGGAGTTTATGCGCAATACGGGGGTGGAGCAACCGGAGCTCGGGGTGAAGTGCCTGCACTCGCTGAGCGAGGGGATCTTCAAGCCGGCGGATAGTCCCTACGCCCTCACCGTCTGGAGCCGTTCGGCGGCGGGGGCCGATCATGAGATCTATGAGGACGTGATTCACGCCCGGCCCGACGGCGGGTGGAGCATGGCCTATGCCGCCAAGAGCGGCTCGCTGGACGGGGCCATCAATCGGTCGCTCTTCGCCTGCCTGCGCGACCGCCAGCCGGTGCTGGTGATGGTCACGAGCCGGCCCAAGGGGTCGCCGGGGGGCGCGCGGTACCGGCTCCTGGGGCCGGCGTTCATCGAGGGGTTCGACCCGGCGGCGCGGCGGTTTCAGCTCACGGGGTGCGTGCCGGCGCTGGCGACCGCGCTGGCGGCCGTGGCCACGCCCGAAGAGCAGGAGGAGGCGTACCTGCGCCAGCGCCTGGCGCTGCCGCTCGCGGTGGGAGAGGCGCGCGCCGAGTACGTGGTGAGCCGCCTCGCGCGCGACGCGGCGTTCCGCGAGCTGGTGCTCACCGAGTACCACCATTTCTGCTGCGTGTGCAAGTCGCGGTTCATCCTGCGGGAGGCGGCGGGGACGCTCGTGGAGGCCGAGGCGGCGCACATCCGCCCCGTGGCGGCGCGGGGCCCCGACGATTTGCGAAACGCGCTCGCTCTGTGCAAGCGGCATCACTGGGCGTTCGACGCCGGGCTGTTCGCGGTGACGGACACGCTGGAGGTGCGCGTCTCGCCTGCCGTGCAGCGGGCGGTGCGGGAGCGGTTCGACCTGGAGGAGTACGGCGGCGAGGGGATCCTGCGGCCGCACAGCGAGGCGTGCGTCCCCGACGGCGAGATGCTCCACTGGCACCGCCGGCACGTGTTCCGTTCGTAGGGAATTCACCACAGAGGACACAGAGGACACAGGGGAGGTTGATGGTTGATGGTTGATTGTTGATGGTCGATGGTTGGGAGCTAACCCCGAATCCCGAACCGCAAGCCCCGGGGATCCGATTTCCGGTGTCCGAAGTCCGCATCACCGCAGGGAGCGCGGAGGGGTAGCCCGGACATCCTGCCACAGACGAGAGACCGGGTGATCGGGCGCTTGCGCCGAGCTGTACGACAGCAGTCCTGAAGGACGGATCAACCCGCTTCGTCTCGTGCCAGCAACCGTGTGATTGAGGTCACTGAATTTAAAAGTTCAGCTGGCGCAGGTGGCGGAAGACTCCGTTTTCAAGTATCATTTAGGCGCGGTTATTAGTTAGAGGCTTAACCAGGGGGCCCGGCAGTTGAAGATTCCATCTTCAGCGCTATTCTTTTCAGTTTCATCTACTGATGTGGACGATTGCCCGAGGGTACCCCTGTTCCTAAACATTCAACAGGAGGCAGCCCGATGAGCTCGTTTAACATCTCCAACCTTCCGCCGAACGTACAACCGCTGGTTTCGACACTCAAAAAGTACTGGTACATCACTCTGACCGTCGCCATCATCCTCATCGCGGTGGTACTCATATTCATCCTGGCGTCCCCCTATGCCATCTGGAAGGTGCCCAATGAATTTGATGAGAGCCCGTATCTCGGCGCCAAAATCTATGAGGGACAGAAACCCGTGGTCGTTTACCGGGAAAAGGTCCTCGCTCTGGCCATGCAAAATGCCGACACCCAAGACCCGGACGAGTTCGAAGGTTTTTGGCGGCTCCTCGGCGACGGGGAGGATTCGGTCATTGTCTGGGAAAATTTCACGTTAAAGGATGCGGCTGACCTCCTGTCTAAAATCGACAAGAATATGCGCAAGCTCGAAGATGAGGCTCAGGCGTTGCGGGGAGGAGATTTTTATGCAAATTACGACCGGCTGCAAACTCTCCGCCAGCGCTTCCAAAGTCTGCAGCGCTTCAAGTCGTACGTTCAAAAACCAAAACTCGATATTTCAGATGAATACGCACTCGTCGCGTTCAAGCGGCACGAAGCGGGACGATATCGTTTGTCTGTCAATGAGAATACCATCCGACCTCTGATCGATCTCAAGCTGATCGAAGACATGAATATCGAGCCGGCTGTGCTCCAGCGATTTGAGACCACGGCCGAAAAGCAAAAACAGGAACTGGAGCAGAAGCGCGAAGAGGCGGAAACCAGATACGAAAAAGACGTGCTGGATCCCCAACGAGCGGCCGTTGCTAAAGCGTTCTGGGTGTTGTGGTACAGAATGCTGTGCATGTATGTGGGATCGTGCGTGGCCACTCTTATTCTGGGTTTGTTTTTCAGTAAAATCCAACGGACCGGAATCAAGTCGAAGAGTACAGAGAATTTGTATTTCGCGACGAACAAATCCCAGAAGATATTTCAATGGATAGCCATCATCATCGTGTTTCTCACCATTCTCTTCATCTGGGGGAAATTCCTGCTGGCCATGCTGGCGACATTCTTCGGCTCGGCATTCTTGATCGATTTCATGCCCTCCATTTTCGAGGATTCCATCCTCGATTACCCCTTCGTTTTCCTGTTGCCTATTATATTGGCAGTGATGGCGATCGTTCAGGCATGGTTTTTTCTGCTCGCCTCCGAATTCATCTGGTTCTTGTCCAATTGCTACCATCTGACCCACATCAAGACGTATGGCGAGGAGGGCACCAGGCCCAAAGACTGAAACACTTGGGTCGAGCCACAGCAACGAATTGTATTTAAAGATATTAGAAGTGATTTGGAAAAATGCTTATGGCTTTAGATTGGGGTTCTGACCAATGAAAGGCCCAGCCGAGTGCGGCGGCCACAAGCCGGGGTCCGAGATGGGTCGTCTGAGCAACATCCTGAAAATGTTCAGCGGCTTGTACTGTCTTCCAGATGACCTATGACAATCCAAGTTCGATGGCAAATTCTTGAATTGGAGAATACTCAAAAGGAGGCTGTTTATATATTAGAAGGCTGAGGGCGACAGGGGTCTCAAGTATCAAGGCTGGTACAAAAACTATCACAGGGAGGTTCTCATGGGCCTGGGAAAAGAACTGTCCGACAAGATGTCGATAGGGAGGATCATTTTTTTCGTGATTGTGTATATTTTAGGTCTCTTTATTTTAACGATATTTATGTTTTCCGAGAGGTTAAACTTCGTTGGAATTCTCGCGGCCGTTCTGGCGTATTTGATCACCGCACCCATCGCGATGCTCATCGGCGAAGTATGCCGTCGGTTCGCAATGCCGGATTTTATCTGGGCCGAAAAGGGGACGGATATAGCGCTTTCAAAACTGTTCTGGATGGTGGGGCCTCCCCTGGTGGGCCTTTTAATAGCGGGATTCATCAGTTATGGAATCGCTTTTACTCTAAGCAAGTCTGATATTGAAGCGAGGGAACGACAAGCTCAGGAACAGAAAGATAATGAATACCAGGAACGTTTGCCAGGCATCAAACAATCAATAATCGATGAAATTCCGGGGGAGTATACCCTGACCAACAGCCATGCCTCAGATGACGAAGCCCGGGTACTATCTGTCCGCTTGGCTGAGAACAATTCAATCATCGTTAACGGACAGATCATCAAACAGAATGCCCTGCCTCAGACCATTGACCCGTTAAGAGCCGATCTGGTTTTCCAGCCGGAATCGGAATCGTTCAAAGCATTCCTTTCTATCGACAGCGAAAAGTATGAATGCACGTTTAAAGAGGGTCAGATGAAAATTGACGGTCCCTGGACATGGCGTGGGGACTACTCCAAGAACACGCAGGGAGCCGCACAGGCCGCCCAGGTGATTCGATCAGTTGAAGATGAGATTGACAAGAAATTCATGAACATATCAGGTGTGTATCAAAACACCATGAAATATTCGAGCTCGGACTCCGGGCCGGCTGGAGAGATGACTGTATCAGTGAGCGGGAGAACCGCTTACATTACAGGTTTTAATAAATTGTCTTACGAGGCAAGAATTCAGAATGCTCCGTTTCAACTGGAATATCAGAGATACCGGGATTCAGTCGTTGGAAAGTTTCGTGATGGTGATTGTGAGGTTTCGGTTGAATTTAGACAGTTCAGAGATTCCGTACCTGTATTCATGGAATTAGATCAATCCGGTCAGGGTTGTGTGTTTGGCGAGCGGGGAGCAACACTCATCGGCAGATACCGCCGCTCCGGTCAAGCATCGATGACCGGTTCATGGAGTGGCCGCAATCAGTATCAAAATCAAACCGCTGCTTCAGTGCCTCAAGAGCAGCCAGGTATGGCTCAGTCATATGAAACAAGGGGAACGGAAACTTCCACTGAAAGTCCAGCCACTGAAACTGGATTGATAATGATTCATGTCGATCGTTCCGCCCTGAATATTCCGAACCAATCTGTTGATGTGTATTTGACAATTCAAGGAGTCACAGAGAATTTAAAGGTGCGGGGAGCGGAACGGTTGGACAATATCAAGCCGGGAATCTATTACTACCAGGCCACTGCCGCTGTGATGGATTCCGCGGGTTTTCGGAAGGGGTTTTATTCAGCTAGCGGTAACCTGAATTTGAGATATAACAACCAGAAGATTTCAGTGCTGATCGTGAATGGGAAATTGCAGGTAAATTAGTGTGATCAAACTGAACGCGAGTTACCGGTTAACAATTTTCCTGCTAGCCGAACAAGCATCTAAAACGCATGAGGCGATGTGTAATAGTCTGATCTGACCAGGGGGTGCCATGGATACGTTCCGGCAAGGCATGGCGGCGCTGCTTGTCATCTCGCTCGTGGGCTTCGTCCAGGGGAGCACGTTCGACCAGATCCGCTACAACGGCGGCACGCTGCAGACGCAGGTGGATCCCAAGGACTGGGATAACGTCCTCACCATCGAGCCGGGCTACATCCGGCTGCGGCTGAAGGACGGCCAGTCCCTCACCATCGACCCGGCGCGGGTGACGCAGCTCAGCTACGGCCAGGAGGCTCACCGCCGCGTGGGCACCATGATCGCGCTGGGGATCCTGCTGGCGCCGCTCATCCTGTTCGGCCTCTTCCACAAGACGCGGCTCCATTTCATCGGCATCGAGTACACCGACGACCAGGGACGCAACGCCGGCGTGCTCATCCAGGCGCACAAGGACAACTACCGCGGCGTGCTCATGGCGCTCCGGGGCGCCACCCGCGCCCCCATCGCCGTGGCCGAGGAGGACCGCAAGTACGTGGCCAGCGCCGTGGGCGAGGGCGCCATCGGCGTGGCGGCCGCCCCGCCGGCCGCCGTCCCGACGACTCCCGCCGCAGCGCCGGCGGCCCCGGCCGCGCCGGCCCCATCGGTCGCTGCGCCGTCGCCCGCCACCCCGCCTCCGGCGGCCGCCGACGACAAGGGGCTCATCGCGCTGGCCACGACGCCGGCCGGCGCCAGCATCTTCGTGGACGAGAAGTTCGTGGGCATGACGCCCGCCAAGCTGCGGTTGAAGCCGGGCGCGCACAAGATCCGCCTGTTCCTGTTCGGCTACAAGGAGTGGATCCAGGAGATCGAGGTCATGGCCGGCTCCGAGGTCAACCTGAGCCTGGAACTGCAAAAGTAGCTGAGCCAGACGGGGGAGATTCACCGCGGAGGACACAGAGGGCACAGGGAAGGTTGATGGTTGATCGTTGATGGTTGATGGGCGGGGGGGAAGATTCACCGCAGAGACGCGGAGGCGCGGAGGGGGAGAGTGGTTCAGGCGTCCCGCCTGATCGTTGCTCAGGCGTCTCGCCTGATCGAGCGAGCCGGCGAGCCGGCGAGCCGGCGAGGCGGCGGGGGGGAATTCACCGCAGAGACGCAGAGGACGCAGAAAGAGAGTTGAGGGTTGAGGGTTGAGGGTTGAGAGTTGAGGGTTCGTGCTCGTCATTCATAATCGTCATCGTAATCGTGATCGTAATCGTAATTCGTAATCGTGATCGAACCGTTTGAAGGTTTGAAGGTTGGAATGCCCGCAGGTTCCAGGTTCACAGGTTGCAGGTTCGGAAATCGGATGGCGGACTGTTTCATCCAGAGGCATTGTTTGCTATCCTAGGCCCGTTGTCCCAATACTGGTGGATTGACATCGGGGGCGCCGCGCGCCCTGTCATCGGGTGAACGAGCATGCGGAATGTCACCGGGCCGGTGCCGCTGGTCCTCTACGCCGATCCCTACGGGTACGGCCTGCCGGATCGTCTCGCGATCAGCCAGAAGAATCCGCGACGGCCGGATTTCTCACTCATTCATTGGTGGGAATGGGGGGAACAGTACCTCCGGGATTCGTCCGATGTGGCAGCGGTGATTGTGCCCGTCTCCCGTGAACTGCTGGCCGACGCCTCGTACAGGGGTTTCCTGCAAGGTTGCCGGCGGATCGCCGAGCGCAACGCGGCGTTCCGGCTGTACTTGCTCCCCCACGCGATGACGCTGGACGAGCTGTTCCAGGAAGCGCGGCAGGACCCCGGGCTGGCCGAGGTCGTGGACACGGTCAACATCAGCACCCAGACCGGCGACGCCCTGCTCGCGGCGATCGATGCCAGCCTGAACGGTTTCCTCGACGCCCTGGACGACATCCGGGACGCGCCGAAGTACCGGCGGCTGATGCGCGCCGTCCTGGCGCCCTTCGCGCTGGGCTCCATGGCCGGCACCGCCGGCGGACTGGTCGCCGCCGGGCTGATCCTGCTCATCGTCACCGGCGTTCTGCCAGCCGCGCTCCTGCGGGAGCACGGCGAGGCGCTGGCACTCGGGTGCGGCTACTTCGGCGGGACCGCCCTGCTGACCGCCGTCGCCACCCGTCGGTTCCGCCTGCTGCCCGCGGCCTGGATCGGCCTGATGGGCGTCGCCGCCTTCCGGGCGCCGCTGGACTGGCGGTGGCTGGCGGCCGGCCTGCTCCTCGCCCTGGCGCTGGACCACCTTCGCCGGCGTTGGATCATGCTGCTGCCCCTCGCCATCACCGCGGCAGACGGGACGGTCGCGGTTCGTTTGGGCCGGCGGCTGGCCGGCCTGTTTGGCGGGACTCTGTGGCCCCGCCAGCGGCAGGTGTTCATCAGCTACGCACGGCGGACCTGGGCGGATCCCACCGTCCGCCGGCTCCGGACCTGCTTCCAGGAGCTCGACGTGGCGTGCTTCCTGGACATCTCCGACATCGAGCTCGGCAGCTCATGGCGGTTCGCCCTGGAGGAGGGAATCCGCCAGAGCACCCTGTTCCTGTTCTTCGACGACGGTGAGACCGGCAAGCCGCTCCGCCACTGGCACCAGGCGGAGCTGGTCACTGCGTCGAATTGCCGGAGCCGCACGGGATTTCCGTCCATTGCCGTGGTCACGCCGCAGGCGGAGGGCGTCCAGCCGCTCCAACTTTACAAGAGCCGGCTCGCCCGGTACCTGGCGGGCGCGGACTACCGCATCGTCCCCCTCGCGGCCGACGCGGTGGACCGGTTTGCCCGCAACGTGACGGACGCGCCAATCCGGCCCCACGGCCCGGTGGGGCCCTCCAACATCTGGTGGGACAGCTTCGTGGGCGTCGCCGTGCAAGCGCCGCTGATGCTGTTCATGGCGGGCCTGGCCACGGCGGCCAACCTGGTGCGGTTGCTCGGCCTGCTGGCGGTGGCGTCCGCAGTCGTCGGGATGTACCTGGGGCATGACTTGAGACACTGGCTGAATCACCCCATCTGCCTGGGCCTGCTCTGGCTGGCGGTGGGATTCAACGCGCGCCGCGTCCTCCACCTTCGCTTCGAGGCGAGAGCGCCGCACCGGTCGAAGGGGCTGGCCGGCCTCCTTGTCAGCCTCGTCCTGCTGTCGCTTGCCGCGACGTGGTTGACGATGGGCGGCGTGCCGCTGGCCGTCACGTTCTATGCGGCGGCTGGTTTGCTGGGATTCGCCAGCCTGGATTTCAACGCCGGAATCGCCGACCCGGACGGGATCGAGACGGGGTGAGCGACGCAGTCGACGGGACGTGAGGTGTTCACATGGTGTTTCGCTGGATCGGCCGTCTGTTAGCCAGGAGCGAGCCGCTGATGGCCAAGCAGCTGCGTGCCGTGGAGCTTCAGGAGCGGAACAAGGGATATCGGCTGGAATTCATGGACCAGATTCCCGTCGCCGAATTCGCCGCGGCGCGCGACCATCCGGCGCTGCAGGAGGCCGAACGACTGTTTCAGGAGATCCTGCAGCACCGGGAAGGGCTGGCCCCGGGCGCACGGGCCGTCACCTCGTTCCAGCTGGCGATGCTCTACCGTGCCCAGGGACGCCTGGATGAGGCGGAAGCGATTTTCGAGGCGCTCATCCACGAGTGCCGGAGCGCCGCCGAGGCGACCGCGGAGACGGAGTGGGTTCTGTGCCGAGCGCTGCTCCGCTATGCCGAGCGCCGAATCCGGCAGGACCAAGCGCTGGGCCGGGCCCTGCTGGAGGAGTCGTTGGAAATCGCCGTCAATCGGAAGGACCAGGACGCGATCCGGGAAAACGAGTGGGCCCGGAAGCACTTCGGCCTGGCATGAGCAGGATGCAGCCGACGCACGGCGGGGGAGATTCACCGCAGAGGACACAGAGGGCGCAGGGAGCGAAACGGCGAAGCGGCGAGCCGGCGGAGCGGCGGGGGGGAATTCACCGCAGAGATGCAGAGGCGCGGAGGGGGAAAGGGCACGCCAAGGCGCGAAGGCGCCAAGCACTTCTTTTTGTCAATGGAAAGCCGAGAGGAGAAACGGTGGGGAGGCCAGTTGTGCCGCGACCGGTAGCGGCCAATCCGGATTCTCATCGAGAACAAGCTGGACGCCGCGTTCCAGCCGCAGCAGGCGGAACGATATCGGACGCGCGGCGACGCGTACCTTCAAAACGGCGAGTGCGACCGCTGGGTGAACGTCCTGCTGGCGCCGAGGGAATGCAATCCCTTCGGATTCCCTTCCGGTGGCGGATGCGATCGGTTGCCACACCGGCGGGAACATCCACCGCGAGCGGGAACGATCAAGGCAGATATCGCTCCATGAATTCCCGTGGTTTCATGATTTGAATTCCCTGGAAACCGGAGACGGCCAGTAGATGTCGATCGCCGCTGACGAGTGCGGCACATCGGCTCGCCAGGGCGCAGGCAATGAACTTGTCATCATCCGGGTCCGCGCATACCTGCCGGGGCAAATTCGGACACGCATAAATCTCCGCCTTGACCGTAACCAGTTCCAAAATTGGTTGCAGGCTGATCTCCGGGAAGCGCGCCGACAGAACTTCGCCAGTCCGCTCATACTCTTCAAGGATTTCCGGTGACACGGCCAACTGGAATGTGCCGTTCCACCAGGCCTTCAGAATCCGGGAGGACGGCCCCTTGAAAAAAATCCCGGAAACGAAGACGTTCGTGTCGAGGACGACCTTCACTGGCGCCCCCGGACTTTGGCGACGGCCGCGGAAATGTCCGCTCGTTTCAAACCGGACGCCTTCGCCTGTTTTCGGGCTTCGGCGACCAGTCTTGCGAATTCCTCTTTGGCCGGCGGAGCGATGGACTTCAGGATGACCACATCGTTTTCGCCCACCACCACGAACTGGGCACCGGCCTTCAGTTTCAGCCGCTGGCGGATCTCTTCCGGGATGACGACCTGTCCCTTGGAGGACATCTTGGTTGTAGCGATTCGGGCCATGGGTTTCTCCTGACAACAAATCTTACTGGTAAGATAATACCCCCCGCGCCCGATCTCTGGCAAGCTGTTTTCCATCCCGAAGCGGAACGCTGCGTGTCCTGATTCCGCACGGCACGCGTGGTGCATCCCCAGATCCCGTCACCAGTCGGCACCTCCCGCTCGGAACGGAACCGGGGCGCCGCCCCTGGACCCCGCCGAGGGAATGTGACTGAACATGACTCCCCCAATCCATACGAATTATTAACCATTATGCAATTCAGCCGCCGATGCAGAATGGACCGGCCTTCATAAATGCTTCGGGTCGGACCCTGGCAATTAATCGAACCGGCGAAGCGGCGAGCCGGCGGAGCGGCGGGGGGGAATTCACCGCAGAGATGCAGAGGCGCGGAGGGGGAATGAGCGCGCCAAGGCGCGATACTCCGTTAGAAGTCAAAAAGATTTTTCAGCATGATGAAAAATCGGGCGCATGATCTCCTTGGCACGAGGGCGTTCGGATTGGTATGATCAGCGCGGAAGGCGGCCGCTCGAACTCCGGT
>Ga0116143_10001144_pt1 | contig 33345 bp, 26 predicted proteins | sample AD_UKC034_MetaG_FD_89745 | JGI IMG/M metagenome (GOLD analysis project Ga0116143, IMG submission 89745) | Active sludge microbial communities of municipal wastewater-treating anaerobic digesters from USA - AD_UKC034_MetaG | ecosystem: Engineered > Bioreactor > Anaerobic > Digestate | place: USA... | reverse complement strand
GAATCCTTTGATGAAATATTTGTCATGGACAATTTTTCAAAAGCCGGGGAGACCCTCTATGTGCCAAAATACCGAGGCGGCCACGGAGGCGGAGACAGCCGGATGCAGGACCTGATCTTCAACAATCCAAAAAATGAAAATCCCTACAAAATCATGGCAGGGACCCGGGACGGAGCCATGTCCTGCCTCATCGGTATTGCCGCCCGCAAAAGCATTGCCCTTAAAAGGCCCGTGCGCATCGATGAACTGACCGACCTTAAGCCCTCGTCCAACCGGATGTAGCGTCCTTTGAAGGCGTCTGTTTTTTAAGTTTAAAAATTAAAGAGCGGACGCTACTGCAATATTGTAAGTTTCTCCGAATTTCGGTATCCAAGGCTGCCGGTAAGCCGGAGCCCATAGACTCCACTCCGCAAGCTTTCCGGAAGGTTGAGTTCAATGGTTTCCTTTTGATGGTGATCCCTGGTATAGTAACGAATTAATTTTCCATCCAGTCCGGTTAACTGAACACTGATTTTTTGATCCTGGACCCCGACCAATCGTATGAAGAGCCTGTGAGAGGCGGGATTGGGCCAGAGTTCAAACCCCAGGGGGGACCTGAGATCCGAATAGGGAGTGGTGATTTCTCCGCAAGCCTCATCCAGAAACCGCAACATCCTTCCATTGAAATGGGATTGAACATGATGACCGGCTATAAGCACAATGAGTTGATCGTCCAGGTGGATGATCTGGGCAGCAGTCAGGGAGGACAGGGCCGGATATTTAGATGGACTGGTAAGCACGATCCCCTTGATTTGGTCGGGATACAGTTTGAGGAAGTTACGGGACGTGAAGGCACCCATGGTCATCAATTCATTAAAAATCTGAGCAGACAGGACAGGGTCTATACCCGAAATCCTCCGAAAATATTCCGGATAACAGGGGGAGGGCGGGAAGAGATTGAACTGACTGCATACCCCTCTCTGGTCCAGAGCTGCGGAAATGATCCGGGCGGTATCATTGCCGGCTTTGCCCACGTCCGGATGGTTGTCGTTGAAACCCATAAACCATTGGGAAGGCATATCCGATTTATCGGCAATACCCACTGATCCCGGAGCGCAATAACTGACTCCGCGGGCAAATTTCATGAACCAGCCGTTGATCAGAGCAAATGCACCGCCTGCCGAAAATCCAAGCCCCATATTCGGAAGCAAGGGATCGATATATCCGCGGGCTACGAAAGTGTCCCGGAACTGTTGTATGTTTTGCATATCCACATTGTCGGCGGAGGCTACATACCTCCATCGAAGGTTCCCATCGCCGTCAAAGTCCCGGCGGTAAGTCGACTCTTCGCTTTCACTGATTGCTACCGCATAGCCGTTTGCGACCAGTTTTTTCACTATGGATGTCCCTTCGATCTGATCCGTAATGGAATGAAAGCTGCCACCTGTCCCGTGAAAAATCCAGACCAGTGCTTTAGCAGTTGGGCCCTTGGGAGGAAAATAGTACTGGACGGGCTTGAGCGTATCCCGGCCCTGCATCCTCTCAAAAGTCAGCTTTGCGCCGGAAGGAAGATCCTGGAACTCCGCCGTCACAGTAACATTCCGCGGCGGCATGATGCCTATGGCATGCCACTCTTCCGGATTTATCATCCAGGAGGTATCGCCGGACCAGTTTTGAAAAGTTTCCGTGAGTTTTTCCTCCCTTGCCCAGATATGGATCGTGTCGCCGGCATTGAACAAGCCGCTTCCGTAACCTCCGTTCACTTTAATGGAATATTGTTGTCCAGGAGCCCAAACCGGCAAAAACAGGAGGTACACTAACCAATATTTCATGCCTTGAATCAATTCTTCAAAATTAGAACCTGAAATATATTATCTGATCACCCGTAGGGGTGATTCAGTCTCCTTTATTTTTACTTTGGATTGAGCCAGCCGCGTTCAAGGGCCAGATGCAGTACATAAGCCCTGGTTTCAAGGATGTCCAACGGGGTATTGGACAAAATGGTGTAAAAAAAATCCTCTTCCGGGATGCTTACAAAATCCGCCGTAAATCCACCCTGTGATCCGGTATGCGAATACATGGGATGTCCCGCGAAGGTTCCGATGAACCAGGAGAGACCAAGTTGGGATGGGATGCTGTCCCGCCAGCCCGGGAGCGGGTAGATCTCCCTTGCCAGATTAAGGACTTCCGGTTCAAAAAACAGTCCCAGGCGAATCGCTTTTTCATAGAATGCCAGTTCTTGAACACTGCTCCAAACCCCTCCGTTGCCCGAAGCATTGAACGTAGGTTCTTCCCCATAATCCTGTTCCTTCCATTGACCATCCGCGAGGGGGAGATAGGCATGGCATACTCCTTCCTCGGGATGCATCCCTTCCGTAATGGTGCTGGTGGCCATTCCTGCAGGAGTGAAGATTTTGAGTTTGATGTAGTCCTGCCATTTAATGCCGGTCACCTGTTGGATGACCAGGGCGAGGGCATTAAAGGCGGGATTTGAATATTCATATTTAGTGCCCGGTTCAAAATGAAGGGTATCGTTTTGAAGAAGGGGGGCCCAGTTTTGTGCATCGTCAGCGGTGAGGTAAAACAAGCTGTCTTTCTGAACCGGCCGGTTGTCCGGAAGGCCCGAAGAATGGGTGAGCAGGTGGTATAACGTAACTTTTTTCCCAATCCCTTGATTTTTAAAATCCGGGAAATATTTCAGCAGGCTGTCGTTCAGATGGATCCTGCCTTCATGGGCCAGGTGCAGGATCGCATAGGCCACAAATGTTTTTGAAATGGATCCGGTGTTAAAAAGGCTTTTCGCCGAGATGGGTTTCCGGGTAGCCAGGTCCTCGACGCCCTCCATTTGTTCGAGCAACACGGAATCCCCTTTCATCACCTGCAGGACGTACCCGGGGGATTGACGGCTGTCGATGACCTCATAACCCCTGACGAGGCCAGGCAGCGGAGACTCTCTTTTTTTACAATTGAATGCCAAGAGGCTGAAGACAAGGGCGTACAAAGAGTATTTTATAATCTTGGATTCCATTTCAAATAAAAGCGGTTTTTGTGCCGGCAGACAATATAAACTATCTTTATCGCATTAAAGAAAGACGGTTTATGAAGATACGGTTTTGTGGTGCGACCAAGGAAGTGACGGGGTCCTGTCACCTGGTGATTTTGGAGGACGGGTTCAAAATATTACTGGATTGCGGTTTGTTCCAGGGAGATAACGACGATGAACTGAACCGGATCTGGCTTTTTAAGCCCGGGGAGATCGGAGCCGTGGTCTTATCGCATGCCCATATTGATCATTGCGGCAGGTTGCCCAAACTGGCAAAGGATGGATTTGAAGGCAATATCTATTGCACGCACGCCACCCGGGACCTCTCGGCCATCATGCTGATGGACAGCGCAAAGATCCAGGAGAACGACGCGGAGTATGAAAATAAAAAAAATACAAAGAGCGGTAAAAAACAGGTGCAGCCCCTGTATACCCTGAAGGACGCGGGCAGGGTGATGAAAAATTTTGTAAGCTTCAATTACAACCGGTGGTTCCGGATCCATGAAACCGTAGAGGTATTGTTCAAAGATGCCGGGCATATCCTGGGCGCGGCCAGCGTGACCCTGCGCATCCGGGAAGGGAAAAGAATGGTAATGCTTGGATTTACTGCGGACATCGGAAGGCCGGACCGGCCCATCCTGAAAAACCCGGAGCCCATGCTTCCGGTCGATTTCCTCATCTGTGAATCGACCTACGGAGACCGGCTGCATGAAGAGGGCCCTGCGGAAGAACAACATTTTCTCCGGATCATTCACGAGACCTGTGTAAAAAAGAAGGGCAAACTCATCATTCCGGCCTTCAGTGTCGGCCGTACCCAGGAAATCGTGTACATGCTGGACCAGGCGGAAAATAAAAAAATACTGCCTAAAGTGAAAGTATATGTGGACAGCCCCCTGGCCGTCAACGCCACCAACGTCTTCCTGGAACATCCTGAATGTTTTGACCAGGAACTGCATGAATACCTGCTGTTTGATAAAAATCCATTTGGGTTCAACGGGCTCCATTATATCAAAAGCGTCGAAGAATCCAAAGCCCTCAATGGCTCCGATGAACCCTGCATCATCATCAGCGCCTCCGGCATGGCCAATGCCGGGCGGGTAAGGCACCACCTGGCCAATAATATCGAAGACCCGAAAAACACCATACTCATCGTCGGGTACTGCACGCCCAATACCCCGGGAGGCATGTTGAGGAACGGCATCCCGGAGATCAAATTTTTTGGTGAATCCAAAAAGGTGAATGCCAGGGTCGAACTGATGGACAGTTTTTCCGCGCACGGGGACCAGAAGGAAATGCTTCAATTTATCCGGAATCAGCTCCCTTCCGTTGAAAGGACCTTCCTCGTACATGGTGACGACCGGGTGCTTCCGGTTTGGCGCAGTGTGCTCCAGGAAAACGGATTTCAACAGGTCACGGTGCCTTCATTGGGACAGGAGCTGGATATCACACAGCCGTGAAGGGGATCCGCACGATCTTAGTCTGGCTGTTGTGCGCAGGCTTTGCCTGCAATCTCCCGGAATATTATCTGGACCGGGACCGGGAGGAATGGGCCCTGCCCTTGTTGAACGGGGAAATCAAAGCCATGACCCTGCTTGAAAATTCAGTGACCCTGGGTGAAATCCGGGTTAGTCAGGACGGGACCCTGGCTATTCACTATACCGGAGAGATCCTTCAAAAAACCAAAAAGGATATTTTCCAACCCTTACCCGGCAACCTGCCCATTCCAATGACCGATACCCTTAATGAGGTCACCCTTCCGGTGGTCAACAATATGATCATTCGAAGGGCCGTACTCGGCAAAGGAAATTATTCGTTTGCTTTCGGGCACCAGGAAACGGAGCCGGTAAGCCTTCAGCTATGGATTCCGGAAATGGTTTATCAGGGTCAGACGGTTCAGCATAAACTTGAAATCCCTTATGCCGGAGAAACCAATACTTCGGGCATCTCGGGCCCGCATCCCCTGGAAGACATTCGCCTGATTCCGGTTAACAACAAAGTGGGTCTGCATTACCGGGCCCTGGCCTCAGGAAACCGCCCCTTCCTGCTGCCTTCCTTGTTTTTTTATTATGACCAGCTTGACTTTAAATATGTCGAAGGCTTCATAGGCCAGAATATTTATGACCTGAAAAGCGACACGATCGAACTGGATTTATACGACGGTTTTGTACAGGGCGGATTATATATTGACGAACCCAGGGTCACCATGCAGGTGGTCAGTTCCTTTGGTTTTCCAACGAAAGCGTTGGTCCATACCTTTGAGATGCGCTCGGGCCAGGGTGCACCTGTTTCATTTCAAAGCAAGATCCTGGATGAAGGTATGTTCTTCGACTACCCTGCCCTCGGACAGGCGGGCCAGTTCAAAACAACCACCTTCGTATTCGATCCGTCCAATTCAAATATCAGGGAGGTGTTTAATGCCCAGGCCAGGTTTTTGATCTACGATGTGGATGCCTTGTCCAATCCATTGCTGGTACCGGATTCAAGTTATTTTATTACGGACAGCAGCCGTTTTACCATCCATGTCTCCGTGGACCTCCCGCTGCGGGGCCGGATCCGGCAATATCCGGCTTCAAAAATTTTTAACCTCGATGGAGGCCAACTTTCAGAACTGAAAGAAGGCCGTCTGGTCGTCCAGACCGAAAACGGACTGCCCCTGTCCGCCTCGGCCCAGATCTATTTGAATGACCTTAGCGGGATGCTCATTGATTCCGTATTCACCGGATACAAAGACCTGTTTAAACCCGCTCCTACGGACAGCGAAGGTAAGGCTGCGGGAACGGCCAGCTATCAATATGAAATCCCTGTTCCTGCTGCCAGGATCGGGGCCTGGACTAAAACAAGATCTGTGAGGGTGGAAGTATTTTTTGATTCTCCCCCAGGAGGACAGGTGGTCGGCATTCGCGCAGAAGATAAACTGAATATAAAATTGGGTTTCATCGGAAAAATAAAATGAAGCATACCCTGAGGCGCATATTGACCCCAACCTTGATGTGTGCGGTAACTGCCCTGTCAGCCCAGGACCGGGGCATCTCCCTGTTCAACAATACACAGATTTACACCGGCCGCAACCCGGCGCTTCCTTTTCCTAAAGAATTCGTGATTGGCCTGCCCGAAGGAGCCGGCAGCCTGGTCCTCGAAACCGGAAAAGGCCCCTGGCTGATTGACCGGGCGGACGGGGGCAAAGACTTTTCTCTTGCCTCGGGGTGGGCGGGCCTGGAAAAAAATAATTATTTTATTGATGGAGAATGGAAGGTCAGGACCTTTTTCCTAGGTAAAAAATGGAAATACGGCCAACTGGGACTGAGTCATGAATGGGAAGGCCATTCGTCCCTCCGTTTTAACAAAGATCTGGTAGGTTTGCTTGGCTTCGGCAACTATGGGTACCTGCAGGTGGAACCGCGAGCCTCCTCCCAGCCCCTGGACCTAAAGTCTGAGGGAGAACATTTCATTTTCCAGGCATTCACCTTGCAATCCGCCCTTTTCAGGAACAAATGGTCGGTGGGAGCCGCCGTCAGGTACCTTGGGGGCATCCAGGATTTCCATACCGATATCCTCAAACTAAAAGCGGATATCCGGGATCCCCTCGTCCTCAAAATGGAGGAAGACTGGAGCTTCTACTCCGCAGACCTTGTGGAGACGTTTTCGGTGGACAGCATCCGTTTGAGTAAGTCGAATGGGCTGGCACCAGGCCGGCATCCCGGATTTGCATTTTCTATCGGGGTTCAATATAAAGCCCCCCGATGGAGGGCCGCGCTCCAGCTCAAAGACCTGGGAAGCATCCGGTGGAGAAAAGGAAACCGGTTTTCACGTTCCGGCAATACCTTGTATCAGGGAATTCAGGGGATTGATTTTTTGAACCTGAATGAAAATATTTTTGATCAGGTCCGGGATACCCTCCATGCCCTGGCGGGTGTTGAAAAATCCGAAGCCAGTTTTACCAGGTCCTTACCGGCCAGTCTCCTGGCGGAAAACCAGGTTTATTTTTCGGACCGGTGGACAGTAGGCTTTTCGGCGGACTATATTTTTAGCAGGGATTATGGATACCTGATGGCTGGCGCCGTGTACAGGCCATTTCCTATCTGGAGCTTTGGAGGGCAGATGAGCCTGGATACCCGCAAGGACTGGAACCTGGGTCTTCTGACCTCCCTGGAGTTGGGGGTGTTCAACCTGTTTTTCGCCACCGATCACGTTCCGGCCCTGTGGAAATTGAATAAGGCCGACCGGTTACAAGCCAGGTTCGGCTTGGCTTTGATGTGGGATTGAAAAGCAGTTAACCGATCGTTCTGAATAATGCCAAACCGCTGGTTCGGTCATCGGGCATGCAGCCTGAAATCATTGATGAAATATCCTGGTCTTACGGAGGCGGCCCGGGCATCCCATTTTTTATTTACGGCTATGAGGTTTTGCGGGGCGAATAAAAATATGGCGGCTTGCTGGTCATAAATTTCCTCTTGCAGTTCCTTGTAGAGCGCAATTCGCTTCGGAGCGGAACTTCCAAACCGGATTTCGTTTATAATGCTGTCGGTAAAGGGCGAGCCGAAACCCGTATAGTTTTGGCCGCCGGAAATATAACTCTCACTGTGCCAGAAAGGGTAAGGGTCGTCCGGACCCGGATATTGAATGTCAGCCAGTGCCGCAATTTCAAAGTCATGGTTACGCAGGTTTTCCAACAACAGATTGATCGGTTTGGGAATGATTTCGATATCCACTCCCGCTTTGCGTCCTTGCTCCTGAAGGTGAATGGCCACCTGCTGGCTCAATCCCCCTGGAGTGACCAGCATGCGCAACTTGAGTTCCGTCTGCCGGTTGTTGATTTTTTTATCCACCGTGCCGTTGCGGTTGCTATCTGTCCATCCGGCCTGGGAAAGCAGGGATTTTGCACCTTCGATATCAAAGGGGACCGGCGCCAATTGGTGGTGATAATGTTCCTTGGCCGGTTGAAAAGGGGCTTCGATCCGCTGGGCATAACCCTGGAATAAATTATTTTGTAACTGGTCAAGGTCAAGCAGGCGCGCGAGCGCTTTCCGGGTTTCGGATTGATCCAGCAGTGGATTGCGGTTGTTCAGGGACAGGTAAACGAACCGGATGGGAGGACCTGCAATAAAATTTATTTTGGTTTGGAGGGAGCTGTCCTGGCTCAGGCTTTTGAAATTGGATGGGCTGATATCGGCGGCCAGCACATCGAGGAGGCCTTCCTTGAGCGCCGTGATGGCATTCGCTTCTTCAGGAATAATGCGGTAAGTAATTTCTGAGGGATAGGCCCTGAAATTGACCGCGGAATCTGCAAACGCTTGTCCCCACCATTGGTCTTTCCTTTTGAGTTTGATGTATTGATTCGCCACCCACTGTTCCAGGCGGTAAGGTCCTCCGCCCGACAAACCTTCCCGGCCGAATTCCGGCCTGGATAAGGATGCCGCGAAATCCCTCGCCCTGGCTGCTGCGGCACCGGTATCCTCCGGACTCATGTATTTCAGTTCGCTCCAACTGAGGTCTTCCAGCAAGCCCGAGCTGTCCAGGCGGGCGGCCTGCAGGATAAAATTATTGGTGAAAGAATATTCATCCAGGAAATAACGGTCGTCGGTCCAGAAGACCAGTTGCCTGGGGTCCCCGGAGAATTCGATGCTGTCAATAGCATAAATCACACTTCTTTTTCCCACCGACTGGACGAAAGGGTTTAGGGTGGCTTTCAGCGTGAAACTCACGTCGGCGGCGGTCACCGGACTGCCGTCGTCCCATATGGCCTGTTGGCGGATATTTATTTTATAGCCGACACGGTCCTCCTGACGGATGATTTCAGCAGGACCGGAAGTAAGCACGGGTTTGAACGATTGGGTATACGGGTCAAAATCCATCAGGGGCAGGTATAAAAGGTTTTCTATAGCAGCCGCGGTCGAAGTGGCGGATAGTACGGGGTTGAGGATATCTGGTTCCCGCGCCAGGCGCACCTGGAGAACTCCCTCCTGGAGCGGGGTCCTTGCTTTGTTACAAGCCAGGAGACTCAACAATAACAAGAAAGGGATATACGCATTTTTAGGAGGCAAAGGCATAGAAACAGTAATTTGGGTCAAGGATCAATTAAAAGTAGTATTTTATTCCAATAATCTTGGAGGATGAATAAAATCATTGCGGTTTGTGGAGGGAGCGGATTCATCGGAAAGGCGATGTCGGTCTATTTGACTTCCATGGGCTACCAGGTCCGCATCATTACACGGACAAAAAGGCCGGGCAGATCCTTTGCCCAGTTTGAATGGGATCCGGCCCGGGAATATCTCGAACCCGGAGCTTTGGATGGGGTCTATGGCGTCGTCCAGCTTGCCGGAGAATCCATAGAAAAAAAGAGATGGACCGCCAGCCGGAAAAAAGTATTATATGACAGCAGGGTGAATTCAGGCCGCTTCCTGATAAAGTGTATCAATCAACAGGTGCGTCTCCCCAAGGTCTATCTTTCTATGGCGGGCATCGGGATCTTTGGCGACCGGCCCGGGGAATTGCTGGATGAAAGCGCTCCGCCGGGGCCCTCTTCCTTTATTTCTGATCTGTCGAGGGATTGGGAGGGGGTCGTGTCCGGCCTCGATCCCGAAGTGCGGAAAGTGATCCTCCGGACCAGCCCGGTCCTGAGCCGGGGGGAAGGCATCCTTAAGAAGTTTTATCTACCGGCCAGCCTGGGTATTGCCCCGGTTTTTGGCAAGGGTGAACAGATTTATTCCTGGATTCATATCGAAGACCTGGTCAGAATATTTTGCAGAATGTTGACCCGGGAAGACACCGCACCGGTTTATCATGTCACCGCTCCCGCCCCGGTCAGCCAAAAAGAATTTGTCACCCGGATCACCAGGCTTGCAGGTCCATTCATCCTGAAGGTGCCGGTCCCGCGTTGGGGCCTGAAACTGGCCCTGGGCCAATTGGCCGATACCTTGTTTGAGTCCCTGGCCGTGATGCCCGCAAAACTGCTTGAGGAAGGATTTGAATTCAGGTATCCGGATCTGGATTCGGCGCTGAAGCATTTATTGAAGCGTTGAGCAGGACAAAAGGGAAGGGCTTCGTAGGATCCCTAAAAGCCCACAGCGGGGTCTCCCGCTCAATCTAATTTTCTACCTTTAGCCCATGGAAACATCTCTGGGCCAGAAGGTAACCTCAAGTGTCCGGTCTAACTTTCATTCTTAATTCCTTAATTCCTTAATTAAATTATGATTCTCCATCCCTGGCACGAAGTGGATCCCGGCGACCGGGCGCCTGAAGTCTGCTGGGCTTTTATTGAAATTTCCAGAAAAAGCCGCGCCAAATACGAGATCGATAAAAAAAGCGGTCTGCTGAAACTGGACCGGGTCCTGTATTCTTCTGTCATGTATCCGGCCAATTACGGCTTTATTCCCAGGACCATGCATGCCGACGGCGACCCGCTCGATGTGTTGGTATTGTCCCAAATTGACATCACCCCGCATTGCCTGGTAGAAGTCAATATTATAGGGGTCATGCAAATGATTGACCAGGGGGAATCGGATGATAAGATCCTGGCCGTAGCTGCCCGTGACCCCAGCGTGAATTATATCTGCGACATTGCCGACATGCCGCCGAACCTGGAAAAAGAAATCATCCAGTTTTTCAATACTTATTCGGTACTTGAAAATAAAAAAGTAACAGCAACCAGCTTCCTTGGCAGGGAAACGGCATTCCGCATCATCAACGAGGGTATTGAATTTTACAGGGAGAGAGCGGAAATCGGGGGTTGGTGAAAGGGGAGGCGTCGTTGAATTGTTGAATTGAAAGGTGAGGCAACTAAATAAATCTGCGGCCAAGAGATTGGAATTGTGATCACTCCAGCTTTTCTGCACCAATCCAGATCCCATCCAGGGAAGCGTTTCCATCGAGGACAAAAAGGCCGGCATAGACGGTTTGGGTGGTGTCGGACAGCGCCTGGTTGTATTTTTCAGCAAGTCGCGGCGCTTCTTTTTCGCTGATAAAATATTTAGAAAAAGGATAATCCAGGAAGGCTGTGTACTGGGCGCCGGGCCCCTGCACATAGGTATTCCGGATGGTGACTTTGAAGTGAACCGGTTGTGCCGGGGCCTCCGACAAGGGCTGAACGGAATGGAACCGGTAAATTTCTCCGGAATCGGGAATATAGTTGACCCATACTTCCTGCTGATTTTCAAAGCGGCTGCTGTCTTCGTAGTCAAACTCCGCAGGCAGGGGCTGTATATTCAGAAAGGTTCCGCGAAAGGGATCGGCCGGGTCGAATGGACGGCAGGGAATCTTGACAAAAATCCCTTCGGTCCTGGTTTTTTCTTCCTGAAGGATCCAGCTGACCGGCAGGATCCATTGAAAAAGACAGAGGAGTATAAAGCCGGTGATCTTAATTAGGGGGGTATTCATGTTCTTTGTTTTTTAAGGATGAACCAATTCAGGCCGAAACAAAGGATCCCCAGGGTGATAAACAATAAGCCTTTCCAGACAAAGGATATATTGGTTTCAAAAAACCGCGAGATTACCCAACTGGCCAGGGTAAGCAGGCCCAGGTTGAGTAACCAAAGATTTTCCCTGGAAAGACCGCCATAGATGATCCTCGCGGACCCGGCCAATAAAATAATATTGGCGGCGATATGCCCAAAGCCAGGGTACCCTGAACCGGCAATGACTACCGCGATCAGGGCCAGTCCCATCCATCCCAGATCATCCGGCTCGGATTCCTTGAACCTTCGAAACAAGGCATAGGCAAGGTAACCCAGGACTGCCAGATTAACCAGTGGTAAAAAAACAGGGTTATCAGCAATACACCTGGACAGGGAATCCTGAAGGGGTGAAGTCCAGTAAAATTCAAATCCAAGAATGATGCCGGTAATCCAGGTACCCAGGAATTGGCCGGTCCGGAAGCCGTTGGTCAGCAGACCCTGTCCTTTAAAAACCGTGAAAGCGACCCCACCGAATCCCATAAACAAAGTCAACAGGGCGATCAGTAAAAACCGGTTGCAGGTATGGGGTGCCAGTGAAAAAATATAGATGGTCAGTACTATGGGAATGACCCAGTGATGAAAGGTCATCCATTTTTTTAACCCTTCATGCCTCAAGCGCCAGGAATACCAGCCGAGCGCCAACAGGATCACCGCGGGAGCAAAAAGATCATAATCGGACCTTGTCCAGGAGATGGAAGTCAGGTACCAGCCGGTCCCGATCCAGACAGCCAAAGAAACCACATCCGATATAAAAACCGGGACGAGGGGCGCCGAAAGGATGATCCACCATTGAAGAAAGCCGGACAGGGCTCCCTCGATATGATAGATCTGGGTGACCAGGGACATGGCGATCCCGACGGCAAAAAGAATGGCAAGGGCTGCGGATTCATGCCACAGGACCAAACCCCCTTTTTTTACCAGGACCCATAAACCAAAGGTCTGGGTGGCTGCAAGGGGTAAAAAGGCGAAGGCCAGCTTGAATGCTTTTGGAAGGGAATCCCAATTGTAAGCGATGAGGAGGATCAGTCCGAGCCCAACCAACACAATGCCGGTGATGGACAAGATCAGGAGCAGCCGGGATGCTTTCGATGCTTTTGATTTCAGGTCGTAATATTCCCGGATCCGGCGGGCCGTTTCCGGGTCTATTACCTTATTGCTTACCAGTTCTTCCAGATCTGCTTTCACCCGACTAAATTAAACAAACCATGAACGCAGATAATAACCCGGTACAATTCCCGGCCGGTATTCTGTTGTTTTCCAATACTATTCAGAACCTCAATCCGGCGTAAGCGTCCATCAGGGACCGCCACCAGGTCCATTGCCCTACAAAATTCATGACCAGATGTTGCACGAAAAACAGGATCAACGCGAGGACATAGGGCAATCGTATCCTGCCGGTACGCCTGTCGTCCAGCAAAAGAATCACCAATACCGATTCAATGAGGATATAACTGGTGTTCAGCGCTTTATCGAAATGATCAATCCAGGGGATCAGGAAAAGAGCCCGGGTAAGGGCGGGGATCAGAGGCCCCAATACGGTACAGGCCATGTAACGGGCGTGCAATTGTAATTTTTTTCGGTGGTTGATGGCCAGGCCATAAAATAAAAGAAACTGGGCCAGGGTGATAAAATCAATGAATGCCAGCCGATAAGGCAGGTCAGGGGGATAGTTGACCTGGTTATTGAGCATGATATGCACCATATTCAATCCGCTGAGCAGGATCAGGGGTACCAGGACATAGGAAGATTTACCAAGGTTTCGGTGCAAGGATAATTTTCCTGTTTTGTACAGCCAGGGCTGGACGACAAGCAACAGCATCCAGCAGGTAGCGGTGATGCCATGCAGGTGGTGTGCGGGATCGGTGACGGTCAGCCGGCTGAAATAAGAAGGGAAAAAACCGATAATGGTGACCAGGGCGGCCAGCATAAAGTACCAGTAAGCCTTGTCATAAAATTTCTTTTTTATGCCGGTCTCCACGCTATCCAAGATGAGGTCATTTTTTCCGGCTGTAAAATATTCTTTTATGGCAAATACGAGGACTGCAAATTTGGCAAGGCCCATAGTGCCGGCCCCGGAGCGAAGACCTCCGGTAAACTATTCAGGCGTCAGGATCCACTTTTTTGTGGCCTGCCATTTCTGTCCCCGGACCCGGATGATATAAGTGCCGGTATCCAACCGGTCTGCTCCCAGGCCGATGGTCTGGGTGCCGGCAGCGGAGTACAGGTATTTTTTCCGGAAGATTTCCTTGCCGGTCAGGTCCAGGATGCTGAGTTCAATGCGATCGTTTGGATCTGTTTTAAATACCAATCGCGAAGGGCTTAACCTGCCGGCAGGATTGGGAAAGACCGTGACGGGCCTGGTTTCGATCTCCGCATCCGGGGCCGAAGAGACCAGGGCTTTCGCGGAATCTATGATGATTTTTTCGTCCCCGTTTTGGTAAAGGGTAAACAGAAAATAAGTGATCATCATTTCATCCGTGGTTGCTTCCCCCACCGACACATCTTTTGGCGGGAAATTGGGATTGTGATGGTTGGCCGGCGTATTGTCATAGGTCGCTTCGGAATAAATCATCGAACCTGCAGGCACCTTCATGACTTTCTGAAATTGGTAAATGCCCTGCCAGTGAAAATCCCAGCGCGGAATATGGATCATCGGGATTTCTTTCTGATCAGGCCCAACCGCCCAGGTCCGGATGGACGTGCCGATCAGGTGCATATGCGGAGCCACGCCAATGACCGAAGCGTTGAACGGCAAGGCAAATTGCTGGTTAAAGGTTTTTTTGGTGTTGGCAGGGATATACAGGGGCCCGTTGGTCATTGAAGTGGAATGATTGAGGGCAGGAACCAGGTAAGCATCCCTTTGGGGCTGATCGGTCAGCTGGAATTTGACAATGGTCTTGTCGGACTTCCCCTTGGACCCGCCGGGATAATGAACCTGAATGATGATATTGCTGTTGGCAGGCAGCCGGATGCCAAATCCTTTGGGCAGGACGAAGGGTTGGGCCCCGGGCACCCAGGCCCCGATCAGTTCCGCCCCGGAGGTCCCCGCGCCGCCAAAACAGAGATAGCCGGGGCCTGCCTGCTGCTGGTCCAGCTGAAAACTCCGGTTCCCGCCATCCCTGAAAACCAAAATATGGTGCACGATCCCCGGATTGCCCGGGATGCATTCCAGGGCAGTCAGCCACATCTCCTGGTTTATATTGCTGCTTTCGGGGTAACAGCGGTATTCATCGGTATTCCCCGCCAGGGTATATTCGGGGGTGGAGATCACCAACTGTGGATTTTTAATGTATCCCAGGTTGTCATATTGGGGGGCTTGCGGAGCCGTGGATAAATTACCTGAAGGAGCTCCGCCATCCACCCAGCGAACGATGGCTTCGAGGTCTGCTTCCTTCAGGGCCCTGCTGTGGGCCAGGGCGCTGTACGAATCATCCGGAGGCCAGGGGGGCATGATTTTCTGGCTCACGGCCGAACGCATGCTAAACCGGTTGTTGAAAGCCTGGCCATAGGACATGAGGGAAAAGGGCCCCGAACCGCCACTCCGGTGACAGGGCGTGCAGTGGGTATATACGATCTTTGCCACCGTCTCCGACCAGTTCGGGGTCTGGGCATGTATAGCCAGGGACACGAGTAATAATAAAATGGAAAGGAAGGAAGTCCGGCTGCGCATATTTCTTTTAATAACGATCAGATTCAATGAATGTATTCCTGGCGTTTGACCAGGGCATACCAGTCGCGATCCAGGGGAAGGTAACCCTGGTCATAACAGAAATAATAGGTATGTCCGTTTTTGGTCTGGTAAAGGTTGGTGAAGTAATCAAACTTAAATCCCCGTTTGACCAGCTGTTCCCTGGAAATTTTGCCTTTCCCCTCGGGATTGGCTTCCAGGAGGATCCTGCGGTTTTTGCGCAAGGTATTGTTGATGTTGCGCATGATGTTGTTGCTGTCACTGTTCAGGCGGTTATTGTATGCGCTCCGGCATTGGTCTGTACAGAACTTTTTATCCGAACGGCCCATGATTTTATCCCCGCATTCAATGCATTTTGTGTTCATGTTTTCAAAGATACTGCATTTGCAGAATGGCGCGACAGGCATGCAAAGCCAGTGGATTTCTTTCACCGGTTCAGCGGTTATCCCTAAATTTAAATATGAAAACGACCATTCTTCCTTTTTTCCTTTGCCTGGTCATCAGTACAAACTTGCCGGCCCAGGCCAATGTGCAATCCCTCAGGACCCAGAAACCAGTGCTTCATGCCAGGCATTGGCTGGCCATTACCGGAAAACCGCTTGCGGCGACGGCAGGGGCTACTTTGTTTCAACAGGGAGGAAATGCGGTAGACGCGGCCTGCGCCATGATTGCCGCCACCTGCACCATGTTTGATGTATTGAGCTGGGGAGGAGAAACGCAAGCTTTGATCTATAACCCGAAAACAGGAGAAGTGGTCGGCATCAATGCCCTCGGTATAGCACCCACGGGGGCCACTGCTCAATTTTATAAAAGTAAAGGATTCAAATATCCCCCGGCCACCGGCCCGCTGGCCGCCGTGACGCCCGGAACCCCCGGCGGGATCCTGGTGATGCTGGCAGAATTTGGCACAAAAAGTCTCCGGGAAGTATTGGCTCCGGCCATGCAAATGGCCGATGGATACCCGATGGACGAGGATGTACACCGCCAGATGAAACGGTATGCCGATGACCTCAAATCCTGGCCTTATTCAAAGAAAGTTTTTTTCAAGGGGGACCAGTTGCCCCAGCCCGGTGAATTGTTTTCCCAACCCGACCTGTACGTCACTCTTAAAAAAATGGTGGATACCGAAGCGGCCGCGCTGGCGTCCGGCAAGAGTCGCAAAGAAGCCATCATGGCTGCTTATGACCGTTTTTATACCGGGGATATCGCGGATGAATTTGTGCGCGGCACCCGGGAACAGGGGGGGCTGATCACGAAGGAAGACCTGGCCAAATGGAAGGTCCTGATCGAGAAACCGCTGTCCACCAATTACAAGGGGATTGAAGTGTACAAGCTGAGGGAATGGCAGCAGGGCCCGGTTTTACTCCAGGCGCTCAATATGCTCGAAAACCTGGACCTCAAAAAAATGCGTTATAATTCCCTGCAATACATTCATACCCTCTACCAGGTCATGAATTATGCCTATGCCGACCGCGATTTTTATTATGGGGATCCCTATGTGCCCCCGGTCGAGCCGATCCAGGGCCTTTTATCCAAAGCTTATGCCGCCCAAAGGCTCAAGCTGATCGATACTGCCAAAAACGACGCCATGGCCCTGCCCGGGGATCCTTATCCTTTTGAAGGCAAAACCAATCCATACCTGGACCTTATAGAAAGAATGAAAAAACCAAGTTCACACCGGCCTTCCGATCTCGAGGAGTATATGAAGAACTTTTATGCCGGGACGACCTCCGTCACGGCTGCCGACGCCCAGGGCTGGGTGGTGAGCGTAGTCCCAAGCGGGGGCTGGATGCCCGCCTGCATTGCCGGCAATACCGGGATCGGCCTCAGCCAGCGGATGCAATCCTTTGTTTTGGATGCCAGCGAAAATCCATTTAACGTTGTCGCGCCGGGACAGAGGCCGCGGGTGACCCTCACGCCAACCCTTGCACTTAAGGATGGAAAGCCACTCCTGGCTTTTGGCGTGCAGGGAGGGGATTCCCAGGACCAGAACCTGCTGCAGTTTTTCCTTAATATGACGGAATTCGGCATGAATGTTCAGCAGGCGGTCGAAGCGGCCAATATCAACAGCTACCAGATGAAAAGCGCTTTCGGGGACCATGAGAAAATTCCGGGCAAAATCCTGCTGCATGCCTCCACGCCCGATGACATACGACAGGCCCTGATCAAAAAAGGGTACACCCTGGAATTCAGTGCCCGCACCTCCGGCCCGATCACCGCGATTTATTTTGACCGTCTGCACGGCACCATGTGGGGAGGCGCCAGCAATCACGGGGATGATTACGGGGTGGGGTGGTAGTAGTGGTTGAATTGTTCGGCATGGGAATTGGTAAGTAATTAAGAATTAAGTAATTAAGAATTAAGGAGTACCACCCACCACCCACCAGCCACCTTTTTTCCCATTTCATTACCTAGCAGGCGGGACTTCACCGTATTTTTGTCCTATCGTAAACTATTTGTTGTTTCGGACGTTTATTTGAAAAAAAGAAATGTATCCTTTAGAACTGGTTAAACCGATGGAAAATGAGTTGCTTCAGGCAGGGTTTGAAGCCCTGACTGACGAGCAGGAAGTGGAGCAGGCGCTGAGTGATAAAGAGGGGACGGTATTGCTGATGGTGAACAGCGTTTGCGGCTGCGCGGCAGCCAATGCCCGGCCGGGTGTCCGCCTGGCCCTGAAATCAGGCAAGACTCCCGATAAATTATATACTGTATTTGCTGGAGTGGATAGGGAAGCTACCGCAAGAGCGCGGGAATTTTTAGCTCCTTACCCCCCATCCTCTCCTTCTATTGCATTATTTAAAAACGGGGAATTGGTCCACATGATCGAACGCTACCAGATCGAAGGCAGGAGTGCCGACATCGTCGCCGCCAATCTCAAAATGGCTTTCGACAGCTATTGCTGATCTTTGTACCCGCTTTAGACCACCTTAAAGAATTTACCTCCAAAGGTTCCATTTTACCGGATCAGGTTCCGGTTTTTTCATTTTATGAGTTCCTTTCCATGGGTTAGGAGGTTACGTTACTGTCTCGCAATTTTCCCACCAGGTCACAAAGGATATATGATATTGATTATCAATAAAATAAAAATTGAATCTTCGTGAACTTCGTGTCTTAGTGGGAACCCCACTCTTTGCGGGAAAAGTTTTGGCCCGGAACTCCGAATCTTTTCTTCTCGTTAAAAGGGTATGTTAAAATCACTCCCGTTTCTCATCTTCATTTTTATTGCCTCCACCGTTTTTTCCCAGGGCTTTATTGTCGAAGAATTCAACGCCACGATTAGGATCGAAAAATCGGGCTATATCCAGGTCCACGAACACCTCAAAGTGGATTTTACAGAAAGAAAAAGAGGAATCATCCGTGATATTCCTTTCAAATACACTTATCAGGGCAAGTCTTACCGCACCCCCATAGACCGGGTGCAGGTGGACCAGTGGGACTATAAGGTTTCCTCCCAGGGCAGTGCCAAATCCATCCGGATAGGACATCCGGAAAAATATATCGAAGGCAGGCAGGAATACCACATCCGCTACAGGGTAAAAGGGCCTTTTATCCATGCGGCAGGGTATGATGAATTTTACTGGAACATCACCGGCAATGGCTGGACGGCACCGATCCTAAAAGTCCATTTTGACATCGAAATGCCGGAGGAACTCCCATTCCGTTACCAGGACCTTAAAGTATTCACGGGCAGGGCGGGGTCCCGGGTCGACAGCGCCTATATTCAGCAGGAAGGAAGGCATGTCAAAGGCAGTTCGATCGATGTTTTTAATCCGGGGGAAGGCTTGACCATTGCCTTAAAATTGCCGGCTAATTATATAGACCGCGAGCAGACCCTGGACATGGAGAGCACACCTTCGGAAAAAGCGGCCCGGGCATTTCAGAAACAGTGGCCCCCTGCGGTCATTCCCGCCTTACTCATTTCTTTATTGGTCGGTTTCTGGAATAAATTACGGGGGGTCAACCCGCCCAGCCAGGTGATCCCGCAACCCTATCCGCCCCTCGATCTGAATCCGGCAGAAGTTGGCGCCTTTTACGACCACGTGGTCAATGACCGCGATGTGATTTCATTGCTGCCCTATTGGGCATCCCAGGGGCATATCCGGATGGAATTTGACCCTGACGACCAGGACACCTATTTATACCGCTTAAATTACCTGGGAGGGGACAGCACAGGATACGAACAGGTCTTGTTCAGTGATTTGTTCAGCCACCGCGACGTGGTGCGTCTTTCCGACCTGAAATACAAATTTGCCAGCACGCATCAGAAGGTCAAGTCCATGATTCACCGCGAAATCATCGGTATGCAACTCTATGATGAGAAATACCGGTATTGGTTCAGTTCCTGGCGCACCGTCCTCCTGGTGGCGGCCTTCGTGCCCCTGGGCATCCTGTTCCTGGTATTGGGCTACTGGATGGCTGCAGTGATTTTTATGATCGGGCTGCTCACGGCGATCATCCTGGTCAGCCAGGCCAAGGCGCTGTCGGAAAAGGGAAAATACTTTCACCACCAGCTCAAAGGATTTTATGCCTTTCTCAAGAATGATCAAAATCAATCCTACGGGGAGATCCTTGAAAAAGATCCCCTGTATTTTGATAAAGTTTATCCTTATGCCGTCGCCTTAAAACTCGACCAGATTTTTATAAAGAAAATACGACCCTACAGGGAGTTCGCCCCCGTATGGTATGGTTATTACGGCATGATGGGGGCCGGGCGAAAATCCACCATGGAAGATTTTGGCCGGGATTTCCAGCCTAAAGAAATCTCTTCGGCATTCAGCACCGTGCAACCGGTTTCCACGGGAGGCGGGGGCGGAGGGGGCTTCGGCGGCGGCGGCAGTTCCGGGGGCGGATTTGGAGGAGGGGGAGGAAGCAGCTGGTAAATGAAAATTAAGAATTAAGAGAATTAAGGAATTAAGGGGATTAATGATAAAAAAAAGAGGGTGGAGTGAACTACCCTCTTTTTGCTTTTTCTCTATCTGATCCCTGATCCCTTACAACTACATACTCGGAGCCTTCTCCCCGCGATGGCAGGTCGCACAGGAGATCATGTTTTTAGATTGAAACTTTTTGGTCATATACTTTTTATTGATCCCATTGGTCATTTTGACCATGTCCCGGGCCATGTTTTTTTCAGGCTTGGTATCGGCGACAAAATCCCATTGGCTGAATGGAGCGCCTTCCTTGCTCACATGGCAATGGTTGCACTTGACCCCAAGGGCTTTGTTCCATGACTGCATGATGGCTTTGAGGTCATCCCCGGCGGTGCCTTTGGGCAATACTTTCAGGTTCTTTGGTTCTGTCGGCCAGGTCCAGGTATCTTTTGGCTGAAAACTGAATTCGCAGAATACGGGAACGGCAAAGATCAGGGCCAGCACCGGAAGTTTGTGAGTGAGTTGCTTCATGTTATATGATTTTGAGCGTAAAGTACAAAATATTGCAAAAGCACAAAACCGGATAACCTAAATCTTGAAGGCTCGCTGAAAATATCAATTGCACAGGGCGGGATCGCCGGAAATGTTCAGCGGGTATCCGGGGACCAATGGTAAAAAGACGGGATCAAATCCCGGGAGCCCTCAGGGGGAAAGCCGCTCTACGCTCCATTTTTTGCGGCTGAGGCGATAAGCGATCCGGTCATGCAGACGGTCTTCCCTGCCCTGCCAGAATTCAAAATAATCCGGCACCAGGCTATAACCACCCCAGAAGGGGGGCAAGGGGACCGGTTCATATTCTTTAAAAAACTTTTCAAGCTCCTGGTTGATCCGATCAATGTATTCCCGGTTGGGGACCCGCTGGCTTTGGTCCGAAGTCCAGGCGCCTATCTGGGAACCCCTTGGCCTGGAGTGGAAATATTCTTCGGAAAGGCTTCGGCTTACTTTTTTTACCTTTCCTTCGACGCGGATCTGTCTTTCCTGTTCCGGCCAGTAAAACAAAAGGGAGGCCTGTGGGTTGGATTTTAAATCCCTGCCCTTGCGGCTTTCATAGTTTGTAAAAAACAAAAACCCCATGGAGGCATCGTAGTATTTGAGCAGGACGATCCGGCTCGAGGGACGGCCGGTCTCTCCGACGGTGGAAAGGACCATGGCATTGGGCTCGGCAGGATGGGATTTCAGGCTTTCCTCAAACCAGGATTTAAACTGGTCAAAAGGGTTGACTGCAACGGTGAGTTCACTCAGGCTGCTTTTGGAATAGGATTTCCGCAGATGGGCCAGGGGGCTGTGTTTCATAACATTGATTATGCTTGTCCGCTTTCTTCCGCAGCTTCCGCCAGGGCCTTGGCTTCGTAATCCTCCAGGCCCAGCCTGGCTTTTAACCGGGAAACGATCACGAGCAGGGCCGGTACCAGGACCAGGGTGAGCAGGGTCGCAAAACCCAGACCGAAGATCATGGTCCAGCTCAGGGGACCCCAGAATGCCACGTTGTCGCCTCCAAGGTAGATATTGGGGCTCCACTCAGCAAACAGGGTCACAAAATCAATATTAAAACCAATGGCCAGGGGGATCAAACCCAAGATGGTGGCCATGGCGGTCAGGATTACCGGGGTCATCCGGGTCCTGCCCGCTTCCACCACGGCCTCCCGGATGGAATAACCTTGCTTCATCATCATTTCCGCAAATTCGACCAGCAGGATCCCGTTCCGCACCACCACCCCGGCCAAAGCCACGATGCCTATGCCGGTCATGATGATTGAAAATTCCATCCTGATCATCGTGAAGCCCAGGAGCACCCCGATGATGCTGAATGGGATTTCCACCAGGATGATGATGGGCTTGCTGAAGGAATTGAACTGGGTCACCAGAATGAGAAAGATAAGGCCCAGCGAGATCAACAGGGACCGGCCTAAAAACCCCATGGCTTCTGCCTGGTCTTCCTGTTCCCCCGCGAACCCAATCTCAATACCGGGAGGCGCCTGGAATCTTGCCGTCGCGGACTGGACTTTGGCCAGGACCTCATTGGGATTGTATCCGGCCAGCACGTTGGAAGAGATGGTTACCAGGCGTTTCAGATTTTTCCTTTTAATGGAGCCGACAGTGTTGCTGTATTCCAGTTGGGTCAGGGCGGCCATGGGCACCTGGCGCATTTGTCCTCCCATATTCATGTCGCGGTAGGTGATGCTCTGGTTGAGCAGGAGGTTCACATTGTTCCGCTGGTCTTCCTTAAAACGGAGCTGGATGGGATGTTGGTCCTCCCCGTCCCGGAGTTTTGAGACTTCTTTTCCAAAGACTGCGCTCCGGAGGTCGGAACCGATCTGGGCGGTGGAAATGCCTTCTGTGTTTGCACGCTGACGGTCCACGGTGATTTTGAGTTGCGGTTTGCTGATGGAAAGGTCGGATTTTAATTCTTCCACCCCATCGATCTGGAGGGAGTCCAGGTACCGCTTCAGGTTTTGCGCGGTTTGATTCAGTTCATCGAATTCTTCACCGACGATTTCAATACTGATGGGCTTACCTGCCGGCGGTCCGCTGTTTTCCTTTTCGACGATGATTTCCGCGCCCGGAATGCCTTTCACCACTTCCCGGATCTTATTGAGGTATTCCACTGTGGATTTGCCATGCCTTTTTTCAAATTCCACAAAGGCCACGGTCACCTTGCCCAGGTGGGGGCTGGTTTGCTGTTCAAAATTGGACGGATCGCCCGCACCTACGGCCACATTGGATATCACGGATTCCACGATCGGGTTGTCCTCCCCGACCACTCCAATGATCCGGTTCTCCACTTCTGCCGTGACCGCATTGGTATAGGCCTGGTCGGTGCCCACGGGCAGGGTGATATAGGTGTATACAAAATTGGGGTCGGATTCGGGAAACAGTCGGACGCCGGGAATGTATTTGAAGGCAAGGAATAAGGAAACGAACAATAAGAAGACGGTAAAAAGCAACAGGCCAATAGGCCGGTACCCTTTTACCGCCACCCGCAGCATGGAGGCGTAGGCATTCTGCACCGCAGGCCAGACGGAGGTCTGGAACCCGCGGATCAGTCCGTTCAAGACAAAACGGTTGAGCAGGTAAAAGAGGAAGATGCACAGGGTCAGATTACGGATAAAATAATTTTGGCCAAGGTGGGAAAGCAACAGGACGACCCCGAAGAACACCAGGGTGACGATGAATTTTCTGTTGAATATTTTTTCCTTTTTCCCTTCCTCATGCTTTTGCATAAAATCCACGGCAAACACCGGATTGATAATGTAGGCCACCAGCAGGGAGGCCAGCAGGGTGGTGATCAGGGTGATGGGAAGGCCAAACATAAAATTGCCGATGAGGCCCGGCCAGAATGCCAGGGGTATGAAGGGGGCCAGGGAGGTCAGGGTACCCGAAAGGACCGGGAGGAATACTTCGCCGGCGGCCATCTTGGCCGCTCTTTTTATCGGCACTTTTCCGTTGTCGAAAATCCGGTGGGTGTTTTCAATGACCACGATGGCATCGTCCACCACGATACCCAGGGCAAGGAGGAATCCGAATAGGACAATCACGTTGAGGGTAAACCCGTAAGTGGGCATGACCATAAAGGCCACAAACATGGAAAGGGGCACGGATAAAGCCACGAAAACGGCGTTGGTAGCACCCATAAAAAACATGAGGATGAAGGTGACCAGCAGGAATCCGATCACGATGGTATTGATGAGTTCCTTGAGTCCCGCTCTCGTCTTGAGGCTCATGTCGCCGGTGATGTTCACATTCAGGTCGGAGGGGAATGCGGAAGCCTGCATCCGTTCGCTGATCGCCTTGATTTTATCCGATGTCTCGATCAGGTTTTCCCCGCTTCTTTTGATGACGTTGAGGGTGAGCACATTTTTTTTATTGAGCCGGGCATAACTCTCCTGCTCCATGAAGGTGTCCTTAATCTCGGCGATATCCTTCAGATAGACCACGGCGCCGGTGCCGCCCCGGACGATGATGTCCCCCAGTTGACGCGCGTCTTTGTATTCGCCGACCACACTGATGGCGCGTTTCACATTGCCCATGTCGAGCTGGCCTCCGGAAATGGTCATGTTTTCCATTGCGATGGCCGTCTCGATATCCCGCATGGTCACATTGGCTGCGGTCATTTTGTACATATCCACATTGACCTGGATCTCCCGCACCAGGGCGCCGACCAGGTCAGCACGGGTGATTTCCTTGAGGGTTTCGATCTCGTCCTTGAGTTGCTCCGCGTATTTTTTAATCCGGTCCAGGTCGTAATCGCCGGAGACGTGGATGTTCATGATGGGAATGCTGGACACGTCGATATCGATGACGGAAGGATCCTGGGGCAGGTCATTCGGGAGGTCCGCCCGGGCGCGGTCCACGGCATCTTTTACTTTCAGTTTGGCCTCCGCCACATCCACATCGGTGCCAAATTCGGCGACGACCAGGGAAAAGTCCTGCAGGGAACTGCTTCGGATTTTTTTGACCCCCGAAATGCCCTTGAGCTGGTTTTCAATGGGTTTGGCAACCAGGTTTTCCATATCGGTCGGAGAGGTGCCGGGATACACCGTATTGACCAGGATCTGGGGGAAGGCAACTTCCGGAAACTGTTCCTTGGGCAGCCGGATATATGAAAAAATACCTGCGATCGTGATGATGATGGTCAGGATATAGATACTGGTCTTATTGTCAATAGCCCAGCTGCTTGGCTTGAATTCCTTGATAAGATCTTTCATGGTCTGGATTCCGGGGATTTATGATTAATAGGTTTGGATGCTCAGCCGTTCGCCTTCGAGCAGGTCCTGGTATCCCAGGGTAATCACTTTGTGGCTGGCATCGATCCCGGATTTGATCTCGACCAGGTCATTGTAAAACTTACCGATGGTGACGGGGCGTTTGGAAGAATGCCAGTACCCGTCCGTGGAATCCGCTACCATGACATAGTCCCCCTGGCTGTCTTTTTGCAGGAGGTTGATGGGCAGTACATAGGCATTGGGGTTGCTGTAATCCACGATTTTAATGATGGCAATCATGTTGGGCATCACCCCGCTCATATTCGGAGGCAGTGCGGCTTCGGCGGAAAAAGTGCGGTTTACCCGGTTGATGACCGGGCTGACATAAGTGATGCGCGAATCATATTCTTTTTGGATGTCGGGAAACCAGATTTTGATCGCGTTCCCGGGTTTGATCCGCCCTGCATAGGATTCGGGAACATTGACGGAAAGTTTCAATTTTGAAAAATTGACCAGCCGGGCAATGGGCGCCCCGGGCATGACCATCTGGCCCGGCTTGACCATCACTTCGTCAATCACTCCGGATATCGGAGCTTTTACCCGGGTCATGTCCCATTGTTCCTTTGTGGTGGCAATCCTCTTCTCGAGCGATTCTTTGTTGTTTTTGGCGCTGAGATACTGGACTTCCGTGCCGATGTTCTGGTCCCAGAGGGCTTTTTGTTTTTGATACAGGTCGGTGGCAAATTGCAGTTGCTGCTCGAGTTCGGCAAGTCCTTGCTGGAGCAGGGCGTCGTCCAGGGTGAGCACGGTTTGACCGGCCTGGATATGATCCCCCGTTTTGATCAGGATATTCTGCGCGTTGCCGGCCATCCTGGAATTGATGTACAATTCCTGGTCAGCAAGCACCGATCCCTGGAGGTCGATATAGTTTCTGAACAGGGTCTGGGGGAATACCCGGATCCCTACATTCTTGGTTTTTTCAACCTTGCCTTCGGGGTAAAGTTCCAGTTCCAGGGCCGCTGCTTCTTTTTCAAGGCTTGCGATCTGGTTTTTGAGTTCCGTGAGCCGGCTTTGTTTGTCCGGGGTGGGAGAGGAGCCTGATTTGGATGAGCAGGAGGTACCCAATATTGCCAGGAAAAGAGATCCGGAAACGAGGGCGGTTATTTTTTTCATGTCTGTGAGTTGATAAGTAGTTAATGGGTTTATTTTCCGAGGGCCTTATCCAGGTCGGTCTTGGTGACAAGCATGTTATACAGGGCCTGGATATAGCCGCTTTGGGCCTGGAGGAAAACGGTTTCAGCCTGGTTGATCTCCAGGCTTGAGCCGATGCCCCCTTTATATTTTAGTTGGGCCTGGTCATATATTTTCTGCGCCAGGTCCAGATTGCGTTGACTGCCGTCCAGGGTCGTTCGGGCGTTGTCAAACTGGATCCTCGCCGTACTCACTTCCAGGTTCATGGCCCTTTCAAATTCGTTCATCTGCAACCGGAGTTTATCGAGTTCCACATTGGCTCTCTGGTACCTGGCTTTCCGGTTGAAACCGTCGAAGATGGGCAGATTAAGCTTAAAGCCGGCGATGGAACTGGGAAACCATTGGGTCTGGTCTTTGTCAATCAGGTTGTTTGACTGGGATCCATAGGAAACGTTGGCAAAACCGGTAATCACCGGGTAGGCGCTCAGTTTGATGGTTTGCATCCGGATCTTGCTGAGTTCTTCGGCCATTTGCATGGACCGGTATTCCGGCCGTTGTTCAGGGCGAAAGGCCGATACCAGGTCGGCATTGTCTATTTTCAACCGGTCGGCCAGGACATCCAGGTTTTCCGTAAGGAGGATGGTTTCTCCAAAAGGAAAACCCATATGCATCCGGAGCACGTTGAGGGTGATCTCTGTCATCCGGTTGGCTTTTTCGGCTTCCAGTTGCATGGTCTGCAGGCTGAGGGACAGCCGGTCGACATCCAGTTGTTCGACAAAACCCTGTTTCCGGACGGCTTCGGTCTCTTTGACAATTTTATCAAGGGTGGCGATGTTTTGGTCCAGGATGGATTTGCTTCGGATGGCGATCAGGGCTCCCAGATAGGCCTTTGCGACGGACTGCCTGATGGTGATATCGGAGACGGAATTCTGCCGGGTGACCAGTTCCTTATAAAGTTTGGTCGCTTTCAGGCCGACAAAAAAGGAGGGATCGTAGAGAATGGTGTTCATGGCCAGGGCCCCGGAAAGAGAATTGGAAAGGCCAAAGCGGGCAGGGATGCCGCCACCCTTGGGATCTTCGACCAGGTTGCTGTCCAACAAATTGTAATGGACCAGCCGGTTGTCGATGGTTGGGCTTAAAAAATCCGGCAGGATGGTGGTGGGTATGGCAAAATAATGGGAGAAGTCGATGGTGGCGTTTACTTTCGGGATGCCGATGGATTTGTATTCCATGAGCTGGGCATCGGCGTCCACCAGATTGAGCTGATTTTGTTTGACCTGGGCGCTGTTTTTAAGCGCGTATTGCACCGCTTCTTCGAGTGAAAAACTGTTTTGGCCCATCAGGGGCCGGCCCGCTGTGCAAAGCAGGAGGAAGAATAGGGAAGTAAGCAGTTTCGTTTTCATAAAATGGGGTTATCCAATTTTTTAATATAATGCTCACACAATTCCCAGCCTTTGGGAGTGGTGATGCCGCCCAGGTGATACCGGATGGTTTCCTTAAACACTTTTTCCGGAGAAAACAGGTGGGCGGGGAAGATGGTTTCGTCGATGAGGGCGGCGCTGAGGGTGACGTAATTTTTGGCGATGATGTCCACCCCGAGTTCCGACCGGTAATACCCCTGGGCAATGCCATCCTTCAGATTTTGCCGGATGACTCCCAGGATGTGTTCCTGGTTGAGTTTGTCCAGTTTTTTCCAGGATTCCCAGTAGTATTTCCGGATCTCGTATGCGGTGTTGGGGGATACCTGACGCAGCATCAGGATCACATGCTGGGCGATCAGGATCATTTCTTCGACCGCGTTGGCGGCCTGGGACCGGATCAGGGCCAGCGCTTTTTTTTCTTCCCGGATGTGGAGATGGACCATCTTTTCGATCAGGGCCGCTTTGTTGGGCACTTTTTCATAAAGCGTTTTTTTAGATATACCCAGTCCTTTGGCAAGGTCATCCATGGTGGTGGACTTGATTCCACAGCGGATAAAGAGACTTTTGGCCCGGATGAGAATTTCGGAGGACAGATCCATGATAAGAAGGCGCAAAAATAACCGGAAAAGTCATAGGAAACCCGGGTAGTTTAAAAAGTTTCCTGAACAGGGACGGACGATGGACGAATGGGTGGAATTGGAGGACGAATGTAGGGGGGGAAGGGACGAAGGGGAAAGGGCGAACGGTTAAGGGTGAAGGGTGAAGGGCGAAGGGCGAAGGGAGCAAAAGTGTCGACGCTTCCGAATAAATCAAGTCCCGATTCCCGGGGACGAATTACTTTTGTGCCAAATCACAGAATCCGTTTATGAAACTTCAATCCAAAACCATCCTCCTTTTATTGGCGGGATCGATCTATGTCATGGCCTGCCAGGGTAAAAAATCGGATAGCCAGGATACGGCAGCCGCCCCTGCTGAACCGGCCGCTGCCGCCCCGGCCTCCAATGCCGAGGGTAAAAAGATTTTTGAAACCTATTGCGTGCTTTGCCATGGCGTAGATGGTAAACTGGGGCTCAATGGGTCCAAGGACCTTTCGATTTCTGTCCTTCCCATCGAAGAAAAAATCATCCAGGTGACCAATGGGAAAAATCTCATGACCCCTTTTAAAGATATCCTCACGGAAGACGAGATCAAAGCGGTGGTGGCTTATACCGAAGAGCTTAAAGTAAAATAATGCCCTCAAAGGCCTATCGTGTCCTGGGTTTATTGTCCGGTTCTTCCCTGGATGGCACGGATGTCGCCATTTGCAAATTCGTTATCGACCGGGATTGGCCGGGCCTGGTCCGGGAATGGCATATCGCCGAAGCGGCCACCATTCCTTATCCGGATGAGTGGATCACCAGGCTAAAATCACTTCCCTCGTCCACTTCCCGGGATCTGGTAATCGCGGATACCGAACTGGGCCATTATTACGGCTTAATCTCCCGGGACTTCATTCAGAGGCACGGCCTGCCCATTGACCTGATCGCCTCCCACGGGCACACCATCTTCCATTTTCCTGAATTGAAAACCACCACCCAAATAGGGGACGGAGCAGCCATCACCGCGGAGACGGGAATCGATTCGGTCACCCAGCTCCGGGGAATGGATGTGGCTTTCGGTGCCCAGGGCGCTCCGCTGGCCCCTCTTGGAGACAAATACCTGTATCCGGGTTATTCGTTTTATCTCAACCTGGGGGGAATCGCCAACCTGACGACCTCCGTGGAAGGGGCATACCTTGCTTTTGATATTTGCCCCTGCAACCAAATCCTGAATGCCCTGGCAGGGGAGGCGGGCTTGACTTATGATCACGATGGAGGGCTGGCGGCCTCGGGCAAACTCATCCCTGATTTATTACAACTTTACCAATCCGACCCTTACCTCACCAGGACTTACCCCAAATCCCTGGACAATACCTGGGTGGTGGAAAACCATGTGAACCCTTCTCTTGGGTTCAATGCGCCGACCGCAGATAAGCTGCATACCGCAGTGGAGTTTATCGCCCTGGAGATTGCCAAAGCCTGTGCCCTCTTCCCCTTGCCCCCGAATGCAGGGAGGCCCTCGATGTTTGTCACCGGGGGCGGGGCCCTGAATCATTACCTGGTCACCCGCATTCAGGCTCTGGCCGGGGAACTCGAGGTGGTCCTGCCCTCCCGGACCATCATTGAGTTTAAAGAGGTTTCTTTCATTGCCCTGGCCGGTTTGTTTCGGGGTCTCCGGATACCCAATCTTTTTGCTTCCGTCACCGGAGCGCCGGGGGATACGATTAATGGGGCATTGTATACCAATCAAACGACTTCCCCCTGGTCATGAATAAAAAGGTGCTCGTGACCGGAGCGACCGGATTTATAGGCAACTATACCGTCCGTCATCTCCTGGCATCGGGCTATGAGGTATCTGCCCTGGTCCGCCCGGAAAGCCTGACCCTGGATTCCGTGGACTCGTTTCGTACTCAGGCCAGGATCTTCGAAGGAGACATCCTGGATCCCGATTCCCTGGAGGTCGCCTTCCGGGACCAGGACGCCGTAGTTCATGCCGCGGCGCTCGTGAGTTTCAGGCCGCAGGATAAATCCCGCCTGGCCCGGATCAATATCGAAGGCACAGCCAACGTAGTCAACACCTGCCTGGAGCAGCATATTCCCCACCTGGTCCACATCAGCTCGATCGCCGCCTTGGGCGGGCAACCCGGCCAGGAATGGTTTGATGAAACTTCCATTTGGGTGAAGAATAAGAGGCATACCACCTATGCGGAAACCAAATACCAGGCTGAACTGGAAGTATGGCGCGGTAAAGCGGAAGGATTAAATGTCTGCATCCTGAATCCCTCCCTCGTGATCGGCCCCTGGCTGCCCGGTCATCATTCCATGAAGATCTTTTCCCACAATCTGCCTTTTTATCCTTCGGGAGGCAACGGCCTGGTCGATGTCCGGGATGTGGCGGAAGCCGTACGGATCTGCCTCGATCGCAAGGTCAAAGATGAGCGGATTATTCTTAACGGGCATAATCTCAGTTATAAGGAAATGCTGGACCGGTTGGCGACGCATAAAGGTAAGAAAGGGCCTGCAATAGCCCTGCCCAGGAGCCTGGCCATGGCGGGAGTTCAGGTTCTCGGCCTATTCAACCGGATTTTCAGGCGAAATACCGTATTCCAGCCCCGCTTGCTTCACTCCGTATTTTCAAAAGCGGGCTTTGACAATACAAAATCTGTCGAACTGCTCGGTTTGAAATACAGGCCGGTGGACGAGAGTATTATTGCAGTTTTGCAGGGATCAAGGGTCAACGGTTAAAGGAGAAAGGAGAAAGGAAGGCAGGATCTCAACCCTCAATCCTCAACCCTCACTCCTCATCCCTGCCCAACCCCGGTATCACAATATTGTCCGCTTCCGTTTTTCGCATCTGGATCTTTTTAAAGGATTGGTCGGCCTGGAAAAAGAAACCGGTGCCGACTTCCTTGCCGCGGCTCCACTTTACAAATTTATTGCTGTACACGATGGCACGACCTTCATCCCAGATCAGTTCCTCACTTTCCAGCCGGGTGCTGTCGGCCGATACCAGGACGACCTGGTCGCGGGCGGTCATGATCCTTTTGTTTTCATCCCGGATGGCGTAGCGGGCAGTCAATCTGGCTTTCAGGCGGAGGGAATCATCGTAAAACTCACAATAGATGCCTTCGGTGAATTCCTGTTTGGGAATATTATTCTGCAGGGTTCTTTTGATCACGGGGGCTTTGAGCAACACTTCCAGCCGCCCCGAATCCGTATAATGCAGGACCACATCCCGGACCATTTCTTCATTGCCTTTTTTCTGGTGGGCTTCCTGGAGGAGATTAAAATCATTCTCACAGGCACCGAGAAAAAGAATGGCCGCTAGACTACCTAAGTAACGTAACATCGCCTTTGATTATCCGGGTGATCCGGTCGACAAACAATACGGAGGCCGCATAGGTATATACCCCGGGGGGTAGGGGATCTCCCTTGTAGGTGCCATCCCATCCCGTCGATTCATCGTTGATGTCCAGGTTTCTTCCCTCATAAACCAAACCTCCCCAGCGGTTAAACACCCTGAGGTACTCGATGGAAGAAATGGCCCGGTTTCCGTACAACCTGAAGATTCTATTATTGCTGTCCTGATCAGGTGTGAATACATTGGGGGTATAGAGGGAACGGTCGAGGGTCACGCGGATGATCAATGAATCCGCTCCCATACAACCCTTAATGGTGGTGACCACCAGTTTATAGCCGGTGGTTCCGGGAGGGATGACTTCCGTGTTGAGGCAGGAATCACAAACGATGCCGTCGGGCGGGACCCACCGGATGGAACGAATGGGGTCCGGAGCCATATAGGTCCCGTTGAGGACCACTTCATAACCCAGCCGTCCATTGAGGTCAGGACCCACATCCACGGTCACCGGAGGAGGTTCATCGATGGTGACGGTTGCCGTATCCTGGCATCCCCGGGCATCTGTGATCCGGACCAGGTAGCTTCCTTTATTCAGGCCTTTGTAGATGGATTGACGCCTGAATTTTTCATTGTTGATACTGAACTGGTAATCGGGGGTGCCCCCCATGCCGGAAATGGTCACCGAGCCATCCGCGACCCCATGGCAGACCATATCCATGGCCAGGGCGTTGATTTGCAGGGATTCCAGGTCCTCGCAGCAGGGTTGGACATTGATTTCTTTTGAAAAGGAATACGTACATCCTTTATCGGATTCCACCACCAGCACGATGGTTTTTAATCCAAAGGATTTGTACCGGACCTCGTGGGGGCCTTTGGTAAAATTGACTTCGGATGGCAGGGAGCCGTCCCCGAAATTCCAGGTATACTTTACGATATTGCCGGCCGAGAAAAACGTGCTGTCCGAAATAGTAAAGGATTGTTCGCATTTGAGACCGGATTCGGGCTCCACCCGGATAAGGGTCTCCGGGCCAAGGAATTCACCCAATCCTCCGAATTCAATAAAAAAACCATGATTGGTGGAGGTAAAATTGTTGATCAGGACCCCATAACTCATTCCTTTCACCATGTCCAGTTGTTTCAGGAATCCGTCTTCACCGGGGTTGCAGTCAGGGTTTTCTTCCGTGTCCTGGGCCGTATTGTTGAGGCCGGTCGGGCCCACGCAGGCGGTGGCCATACACCGGACCATTCTTTTATTGGCGCAGTTGTTCAATCCGTTAGGAAATTCGAACACCGCAAAATCGATATCGTCATTCGGTACATCCGGGGTGATCTTGAAAGTCAGGGGCCCGTTGTTTGCGGCGGTCCAGCGGTACCAGGTTGAATTGGATTCTGAATTGTTGTTGTTAGGAATGGAGTTATTAAAATCCAGGCAGGAATTGTCGGCCTCATCCCGGTCCAGGCCGGCGCCGACCACGCTTTCCACGTGAAAGGCGTCTTTGCTGCATAATACCGAACCGGTGACGCAATCCCCGTTTGTACTCACCGGCGGGTTGTAATTGTCCACGCAGAGCTGAAAGGTCCCGGCATTGTTTTGCACCCCGTCGACCCGGATAAAATAGGTGGCCCCGATGACCAACCCTCCCTTGTAAAGCGTTGCCGTTTTTAAATTGCCCGGAGTGGTGATGCAGGGAAAAATTTCATTCATATTGGTGCAATTACCGGTATAGATGGCCAGTTCAGGGCTTACCAGGGTGACGCCGTTTACTGTGACGAGCACATCGGAGGCAATCGCTACGAATTTGAACCAGACATCGTGTGAAGCGTTGGACCAGCAGGTGGCTTTGCCGATATCCCCTGCATCCGGATCAAAACCGGCCCCGGCATTGGTATAGGCGGTCACATTCGAACAGAATTTGGTCACATCGGAAATCCGGAAAGCATCCAGGCAAAAATCATTGTCCGGCTGGGCCCGGAGGAGGAAGGCAGACAAAATCCCAACACAT